>Ga0160420_100354_pt1 | contig 21513 bp, 35 predicted proteins | sample CelAP2metagpilot_FD_108197 | JGI IMG/M metagenome (GOLD analysis project Ga0160420, IMG submission 108197) | Phycosphere-associated microbial communities from algal ponds in Kailua-Kona, Hawaii, USA - Cellana AP2-5-5 metagenome pilot | ecosystem: Engineered > Artificial ecosystem > Aquaculture >... | reverse complement strand
GGAGGGGGAGGGGGGGGGGGGGGGGGGAGGTGCGGGACGGGGTGGGGAGCGGGGGTGGGGTGGCTGGGGGAAAGGAAAAAGGGAAGGGGGGGGGGTGGTGGCAGTGGAGGAGTAAACGTTTGTGGGGATAGTGGAGGAGAGAAATAAGAAATCAGAGTATCAAAAGTAAAGTAATTAGAGAAACGGCTCACTTGGGAGAAAGTCGTTGATTGAATATAACATTTCTGTAGTCATCGTTTTCACTCATCGCCTAGTTTGAATGCCCTAATTCTAATCTACACTTCACCCTTTCTCATAACCTACAAAGTACTCTACACGTGGTCTTCCGGCCCCCCTCGGCCCTTCCTCCCTACCCCCCCCCCCCCCCCCCCCAATTCCCCCATCACCAAGATTCCCTTTTCTCCCCCCCTCCCTCCCATCCCCCCCCCACCTCCCCTCCCCTTCGTCTCCCCCCCCCCCCCGCCCCTCCCTCCCACCCCCCCCCCCCCCCGCCGCTAATTCCTCAATCAGCAAGATTCCCTTTTCTCCGCCCCTCCCTCCCATCTCCATCCCATCTCTCATCCTCTTCAAATCCTCCTCCGCTGCCTCCTTGTCCTTCTCCGACATATTATCGACAATATACTGGAACCTCGAGTCAGTTATCCCCAATAACCCTGCCACCCCCGCCCCCACATAATCCACCCCATCAAGGCACTTCTCACTTGCCCACTTAGCGCGAAACAACAAGCCAGGGAGGGTCAGGAGTGGTGGTGCTTGCTCTTTTTGAGAAGGGGGAGATGGAGAAGGAGCGTGACGCCCCCCCCCCCCCCCCCCTTCCCCATCATCGAGGGCATGCGCGGACGTGGAGTGAGGTTGGGGAAAGTGCTGCTGCTGCTGTTGTTGTTGTTGTTGTGGATCCTCTTCTTGCGTACGATCCACATCCAGCAAACGAGTGGGCGGCAGGGAACGGGAAGGAGGAGGAGGCGAGGCCATGATGCGGCAGGGACTGTGCATATGCAAAAGTGAGGTTCCACCGCATAGTTAGCTCGCTTGCGCATATTTCTCACGAAGGCAAGGCCTCCATTGGATGAGGCTTCTCACCTTCATAGTGACTGTGGCTGTGTCTGTGGGATGTGCTGTGTGAAACGCTTGCGATACTCGGACGAAAGCTTGGAAAGGAAGACCTGTTCACCCACGTCGTGCGGTCGCGGGCTTCTTCGATGAGATCAAGTTGCCGTTCTTGTCCCGAGCATTTTGGTGCCCTGTCTATCCGACCAATACATGCACGCACGCAATCCCACCTAGACAAGCACCAATCTTTTCGTTTATGCCCAGGCTGGTGGTAGAGTGGTTGCTGGTGCAGCTTTCTTGCGAAGCCTTCCGCTTGCAAAAGGATTTTACCCACCCCCACACACGCACACGTCTCCTTGCTTGCTTGCCTTCCACTCAAACATCAATGCCTCTTGAGAACACTACAGCCTGCCATCCCTTGGGCACACTCTAATTTTGAGTCGACGACGACAACTACGACGACGTGAAGTAGCCATGCGCCGGCCACGGCAACGCGTACAGCAACCGCAAGGCGATAATGACCCATGGCAGCAGCAGCAGCAGCAACAGCAGCAGCAGCTGCAGCAGCGTCCGACCCTCCCCTCCTCCTGCTCCTTCCTTCTTGTCCTTCTCCTAGTCAGCGCCCTCCTTTCCATGGCCCTACCAACAGCTGCACGCCCCCCTACCTTTGTAGCAGAAGCAGCAGCAAGAACAGCAGGAAGGAGAAAATCATGTGGCTTCCTCCCCGTCGTGCCCCTCGCAGGCCTTTCTGGCGGTGAGTCGTGTGCCTGCACTGGCCGTGCGACTCAAAATATTACCTATCTGCGCTGATGTTCCCTTCATCCTCTCCTTCATTTTTATCCTTTTCGTACGTTTTTTTGCGCGACTCGCATAAACTCACCTATTCCTCCCTCCCTCGCCTCACTCCCCAGCACCCTCCGCCCGTCGCACCCGCGGCCATGTCCAAGCCATGGCAAAAGTCACCCCCAAATTAATCTACTATCGCGACGAGACCGCGCAAAAACTTATAGCAGGTATCAATACCGTCGCAAACGTCGTCAAAGCCACGCTTGGCCCCCGCGGGCGAAATGTGGTGCTAATGCGTGATGTTGGATACCCGGAGGTAATCAATGACGGAGTGACGATCGCCCGAGACATTAATTTACCGGACCCGGCTATGCAAGTCGGTGCAAAGCTAATCAAGGCCGTGGCGAGTAAAAGTGACTCGATTGCTGGAGACGGGACAACCACTTCCACGCTCATGACCCAAGTGTTGATTAATAAGGTACGTCCTCCTTCCTGCCCTCCCTCCCTCTTTTCCTCCCTCCCTCTCACCATCGGTGCTTGTACATGTTTTATTTGTCCCACGAGTGAACCGTGTAAAGCGAAGAAGGTTTACAAAGCCTGATCCATCTAACTCTTCCTCCTTCCCTCTTCCCTCTTCTCCCTCTCTTTAGGGCTACAAGATGATCATGGCTGGCGCCAACGCCATTGGCGTGTGGAGGGGTATGAAGAAAGCCAGTGATATTTTATTAGGCAAATTGAAAACTTTGGCACGGCCAATCAGTAGTTCCGAAGATATTCACAATATTGGTGAGAAAACGAAGAGAGGGAGTGAGGAGGGTGGGAGCGAAGGGGGCATGACATCATGAAGAAAGGGATTAAGGAACAACTTACTCATGTAACCCTCCCGCCCTCCGTCGCTTTCTTTTTGAAGCTACCATTGCGAGTGGGTCAGCTGTAATGGGCGCCATTATTGCGAAGGGTTTTGAGCGTGTGGGGGTGAATGGACAAGTAAGTACGCATTTGTATCATATATTCTCTTGTTGATTTTTTAGATTATAAAGCCAACAAGTGATTCATTCGCTAATTTTTTTATCGTATAGTTTGATTATTTTATTTATTCATTTATATAAATATATATTTATTACTCTGCCCATTCCAATCACCCGACGACACCAGGTGGTTATTGAAGAGTCCCCTACCATGCTAGACGAGATCGATTTCACGGAGGGCATGAACTACGACAACGGTTTCGTCGACTCGGGCTTTATCACCGATACAGGTGAAGAGGGAGAAGGAAAAGGGGGGAGGGAGGGAGGGAGGGAGGGAGGGCATGTGAATTGGAGGGGAAACAGCCACTTACATCTTGACCTACGTCTTCGTGAGACGGGATTTATTTGTGGACCCTGATGTACAGGTCTCCTGCCCCTCCTGAACGGGTTTCACCCTCCTCCGCACTCACTCTATGCCATGTTTTTTTAATGTCGATTTTATTTGTTCCCAGGCCGCGCCTGTGCGGAGCTGGAAAAGCCTTACGTGTTGGTAACGAACCACGTGATTTCCAACCTCCGCGAGATGGTGACCCTCCTAGAGACTTTCGCCAATTCGGAACGACAACTCCTCATAATTGCGGAAGACATCAAGGGAGAGGCGCGTGAAGCTTTGGTTATGAACAAGGAGCGGGGTTCTCTCAAGGTGGCCGCAATGAAAGGCCCTGGATTTGGTGGTACGTCCCTCCCTCCTCCTCTCCCTCCCTCCTTCCTTCCCTCCTTCCCTCATTCCCTCCTTCCCTCCCTGCGTATTTGTGTCGTTGATATCAAAGAGAAAGAAAAAGGAAAAGGGGGGGCGCTCCCTTTTCCATTTTGGCGTCCGTGAGACTTTGCCGGGATTTAAATAAATGAATCAATAATCAATCAATCAACAGATTCACATGATGGATGAATCAAAAAGGTAATTAAAGTCATCACACTCATCTTCCCGTCTTCCCCACCACTCACACACACACACACACATACCATATCATACAGTATTCCGTCAAGACTACTACACGGACATTGCGATCGCCACCGGCGCCACCTTCGTGGCCAAGGAAACTGGAATCGGGCTTGAAAAAGTGACATTGGATATGCTCGGGCAAGCCACGAAGGCCATCCTGAGGTACGTCCCTCCCTTCCTTCCTCCCTCCCTCCCAACTTGAGTCAAGAAATAATACCTTAAGAAAAAATATCAGGTCTTCGATACAAGACAGGCCACGCGAATGCTTGAGCTACTCACCGCTCCTCCCTCCCTCCCTTCCTCCCTCCCTCAATTCCTCTTTCTTCCACCCATCCAGGCAAGAAAGTGCCACGCTCCTCCTGACGGGCAAGCACAAGGATGCGGTCAACGCCCGCATTGCCTCCATTCGTGAATCGATGGATGACTTGGACTCCATGTTTGATAAAGAAAAATCAGAGGAACGGATCGCGTCTCTTGCCGGCGGCGTAGCACGGATACGCGTCGGTGCAGCGACAGAAGTGGAGCTGAAGGACAAAAAACTAAGGTAAGCCTTTTCTTTTGTATCCAACCTTCCAAGGAGAGCCTGTCATTCCAAAACCCCATTTCAACAATACTATTTCTGTACGTCATCATCTCTTCCTCCTCCTCCTCCTCCTCCTTTCTTTCCTCCTTCTCCTCCTCCTCCTCCTCCTCCTCCTCCTCCAACACCAGGTACGAGGACGCTGTCAACTCCGTCAAGAACTCGCTCAAGTATGGAGTCCTCCCCGGGGGTGGCACCACCCTTCTGTACTTGAAGCGCTACCGGGACGAGGTAGTGAAGCAATTGAAAGCGGATGGCCTGGACGACGAGGTCTTCGGCGCCGACATATTGTTTGATGCCCTGTCGGAGCCCATGAGGCAAATCGCGGAGAACGCAGGGAAACACGGAAACTTCATCGTCTCGAAGTGTGTGGACCGCGAGTTCGGGTACGGGTTTAATGCGGCGACCCTCACCTTTGAAAACCTGCTCGAGGCCGGGGTGTTGGATGCGGCCACCGTGACAGAGAACAGTCTGGCCAATTCTGTGAGTGTTGCCAGCTTGGTGTTGACGAGTGGGGGGATGGTAGTGGAGGACGAGGCGGGCATGCGCAGGTTGGAACGGGAGAAGGTCATGGACTACGCCAAGGCAGGAGGAGGGATGATGTAGGGAGTGTTTTTCCGTATGCAGCCTTTTGCTCCTTCATTGATAGGCGAAAAGCGTGCTTGCGTGTGGGTGTGGGTGTGGGTGGGTGTGAGGGTAGGCAAGTAGGGAGGTGGGTAAGAGTGAGGACAGGGGAAGCAAGGGGCAAATTTTGTACTCGCCCTTGCCATGTCTATCCTTATTCATTCCCCACTCATTCCTCATTCATAACCAACCACTGTCGCATTTAAAAGAAACAACGACTGACTGAACCGAAACCGTCAACCGCAACGTTTTATGTGAAGTCACTTGGCTCGACCTCCCTTTACTGACAATCAACAAGTGGTGCTATATTTTACGTAGATCTTCATAAATTTTAGTGTAGTTGTCTTTCTTTTTATGTAAAGTTTCATAAATTTCAATGTAACATAAAATACTAATGTTATACACTGCATTGGCAGCCGGACTTGGAGCCGTACCAAGGCCTTTTCACAGACCTGTTCACCGATTTGAACTCAAAATCGAGGAAGGCCGGACCATCCGCTCATGGCCTGGGGGGAGGTGAGAGGGTGATGCGGAAGCACGCTTTCTGTCAAAAATTACGATTTGGAAGACCGGGAAAGAGGCTCTGGTGCGGTCTCTTACAAAAATGGAAGATTAATTTCTTTCAAAAGATACTATATTAGGTATGACGACATAAAAGATGTTGATAGAAAAAAAACTTTCCCTTGCGAAGAGTATCACTCGACGGGCAACTATCTGTCTTCCGTTTAATGGATGACCATGGGCAAGTAAATACCCTGCAATGCCCGTGAGTGTGTATAGGCTTGCCTTCAATATGTTAGGGCAGCTTTCGCTATGGTAGGATACCTTTGCTATTTGATGGTTATCCACCTGGTCGAACACACACCTGGGCAAGCACTTGAATAGAAATCTTAAGTAAATATATTAAAAGTGGTTGCCATTTACCGGTGCGGAGTTGAACACAGACCCTTCTGGACAAGTTGATATGCAGTCGAGTGTCGAGATAGTGGGAGCTCCTACCCAGGGGAGCAAGGAGTCTGGAAAACCCCTGCGGTGAGAGTGTCGGCTTCCCAGAAGCCGACCCAGGACATTCTTTGGGAAAATTCTTTCCCTTCATCGGTGTTCTATCAAGAACCGATAGTTTCGGGTGGCGGTGCTATGGACATAGCTAGGCCAACGAGCGCTATGGACATAGCCAGGCCGACGAGCGGTCCGGCAAACACTGATCAGGCCGACGAGCAGTCTGGCAAACACTGATCGGGCCTGTGGCTATATCGCCGAGAGGCTACTACTGCACGGCGTGCAGTACACGCTGCTCGAATCCCTTTCTCCTCACTTTTTCCCATCGTCCAACACTCACTGCACAGGTGCATGGACGATGATGGCTTCTTTCCCCCACGCCTTGAAAGGATAGCGTGGGAGCGGCGGCTAGTCCGTGGCTTGGCTGGGCACACATTTACTGAAACACTTTTGATCACGGAGCCATCGGCTTCTGATGGTGCTGATCGAGATGACATACGAGAGGGAAGGCAACCGCAACCGCGTCCCCCATGGCCCGCGCTACGACAAGATGCATCAAGAGCTTATTTGTTGCTTCGCCTCCTGTCCCATGACAAGCTCCATGTGGCCACGATACTGGCCTCTGAAGTTCGAGAAGACAAGGCCACTGGCGTCATGATCCAAGAAACGGGGCCATACTATGTGGTCAAGGTGAGTCAGAGGGAAAGGAAGGGCGGGTTGGGGAAGGGGGGAGCACAGGGTATCTCATAAGTTCAACCAGCTGGTGGGCAGCATTAAGGAAGAAGCCCCTTGACAGGGGAGGGAGGAAAGGCCCCCCGAAAGTCGTCGGAGTTTTTCCCCTGATTCCACCTCTAAGACTATCTTACCCCTTTCCTCCCTCTTCATCGTTGATCACGCTCAACAGCCGTCGAAATCTTACCGCTCTACCCCATCCTATTACACTTACCCCCTCTGTCCCTGCCTCAATCCCTCCCTCCTGTCCTCCTTAGGTCGTCCGCCTAGACTGCCTGGCCATCGACCCGATCGAAAACCCCTTCAACGAAGCAGCCGCCCTCCAGCTCCTCCTACAAAACGAAGGCCTCCTTGGACCCCTCCCGCCCTCCCTCCCTCGCCTCCATGCAGCTTTCAAAGACCAACACCACCTGTACCTCATGACACCCTACGCTCCTGGTGGAGACCTGTTCAACTACCTCGCTCGTCGTCCCCCCGCTCGCCGACATCTCTCTGAACGCAAGGCCTGTATCTTTCTTTTGGACATCGTCGAAGCGTTGACTTACTTGAAAAAAAACGGCATGGCGCACAGGGACGTGTCGCTCGAAAACGTGGTCTTGGCCCTGGGCGAGGTCATGACGGAAGAAGAGGTTTGGAGGGAGGAAGCAGAAGATTGGATTGGGAGCGCTCCTTCGGCGCTATACCCGGTAGCAGCAGGAGGAGGAGGAGGAGGAGGAGGAGCAGCAGCAGCAGCAGCAGCAGCAGTTGCAGGAGGGCAACAGCGAAGGGTGCACGACCAGTGCGTCCTCCTCCCTGCCCCCTACCCGGAAGTCTTGCTGGGCGAGCAAGCCTTCTTGCCGACGATGCCTCACTTCTTCCACTCCACAGGCTACGGGCCTGCCCCTTGTCCCGGCAGTCACGGTCCGACCCACCACCAGCAGGCTGGTCACGTCCCCATTACCGTTGGGCAAGAAATGCGAGCCGCTGAAGCCTCGGCCCTTGAGCCTTCCCCCCCCCCTCAAGCCCATCACTACCGCCACCACTACTACAACGTTCTCCACCCTCCCTCCTCCTCCTCATCCCCCTCCTACTCCTCCAACAGCTCTTCAGCCTCCCCCCCGCCCCACCCCTCCCTCCCTCCCCCACCTCGCCGCCATTGGCGGTGCACCCTCATCGACCTAGGAATGGCTTCCCGCCTGCCCGAATCCAAAGACGGCATTAAAATTCGAAGATCCTACCATCAAAGCAGAGGCAAACCGGGCTATGTGTCTCCCGAGATCTTCTACGAGCAACCTTCTGACGGGTTTTCGTCTGATATATGGTCCTTGGGCGTGATACTGTACACACTCTTGACCGGCCACCCGCTTTATGCCAGCCCCTGGGACCCGGCGTTTGAAGCCCTAGTGGGGGGAAAGACGAGGCGATTGATACACCATTATAAGGTAGGGTATGTGTGTGTGTGGGTGTGAGGGTGTCTGACTCTCTCTCTCTCTCTCTCCCTCTCTCTCTCTTGTTCGTATTCTCGCATTTCCGAATATCACAAACAAAGATCATACACCAAATAATCAAAATAAGTAATATAAGATATAGATGAACAACTAGTATGCAGTAGGTATATCAGGACAAGATATACCAAAAGTCTCACTCACGACTACCGACAAACAACAACAGCTGAAATATGGGTGTTCCATTCACCCAACCGCTGAAGACCTCATCTGTGCAATGCTGAATCCCTGCCCCTCCGAGCGCCCATGTCTCGCTCAAATCAAGGCCTCCGCCTGGGTCTGTGACGTGCTTCGTGGCCGAGAGCAGGAGCAGCAGCAGCAGCAGGAGCAGCAGCAGCAGCAGCAGCAGCATGGAGAAATAGGTAATGGAGGTGTTGCAGTAGCAGCAGCAGCAGCTTGGAGTATAGGTAAAGGAGGAGTTTAAAAAAGATGAAAAAAAGACGGAAGGAAAGAATTTTTGGTTCTACGACTGGAGAGGAAACAAGGAGAGGATCGCACGACAAGGTGATGGCGGACAAGGCTTTACGCATTGAAAGGAAAACGGGTGACTCAAGTGAGAAAATGACAGGGGAATGTACTAGCACCACCGAGAGTAAACAAGCGGATAATGGATGACTGAAAGGAAACTGTATGATCACTTACAAGAGAGATTGAAGGGGTAATCGATGATTGAAATGTATGAGTTAATCGATGATTGAAATGTATGAGCAGGAAAAAAGTGAAAGGGTACTGGGTGATCCAGAGAGGGATTACAACGGATATGATTGGCGACATAAAGAGAAAGTGGAAGAGTAATGGATGATCAAAAGATGGAAATAGAATATGGATAGGATTAGCGCCATAAAGAGAGAGAGTACACGGAACGGATTTGAAAGGAAAAGAAAGCGAGAGGGGAAGTGATTAGTAATGGAAAGAAGGAGAAAGGAAATGGAGCACCACAGAGATAAAGAGAAGAGGGAATGATGAGTAAGGGAGAGAAAGCGAAAGCCGAATTTATTATTTAGATTGATTGAAATGTATGAGCACTAAGGAGAGAATGCGAAAGGGGAATGGATGGGCAACACCAGAAAGAGCCGGCAAATATGATATGGAAACCACGAGAAAAGCCAAAAGAAAAAAGAAATATAATTTTAATGCGACACCGAAAGGATTGTATAAATGAAGAGGACAGAGGCAGAAAATGAAAGGGGAAAAGCTGACGGTGGAAAGGAGAAGGAGAAATCTACGCTCATAAGAACATTGGACACCGCGTTGACCACAATCATACTTGAGCCCATATTCACATCCACACCCTCACCAAAACGACGACGAATGCAAGCACGTGCAAAAGAAAAGAAAAACGTGCATCACTGCAATCTCGCAATCTTCTTGTGTCTTTTTCATCCTTTGTATACTCTGTTTCTATTAATTAATTTTCACGTGGAATCGCCAGGTGTACGTGGACAACCAAACAACCCATAAATGCCACTTGTTGAAAAAAGGCAGAACCTTTCCTCTCCTTCTTCCTCCCTCCCTCCTTGCCTTCCTCCTCACTGTTGTCTGTCATGAGATTCACTTTTCAATCTATTCCGGTCCTTATCATGGCAGAAGCTCAACTCCTCGTGAGACACCTTTCTCCTCTATCTCTGTTTTCTACATTTATCCAAAACGAAACTCCCTCCCCCTGCGAGACGGTCACCCTCCCTTTCCTTTTTCATCATACCCAGAAGTAAAGCGCCCCTTCCCCTCTTCTCCAGAGCAGAGCCCTCCATTATACCTTCTTTGGTCATGAAAATATTTGTTTCAATAAATGTAGTTGTATGGTTGGCCCCCAAAAATACCGAGATATAATGCGGGGCCGACAATAATCCGATAAGTAGGATTATTGTCCCGTCTACATCCTCTATTGATTTACAGCTCCTGGAAATATTACGCCCCGCTTTTTTATTTCGTGCAAAGTCGTTAAGGCTCTTCTTTCTCCTCACATCCAATGCATTTACAACAACAAGAAATTGGGGAGGAAAAGAAACAAGACACTGTCCCTTACCTCTACCATTTTCAAGAAAGATTTGTACTCGTTTCTTCTTTGTCTACGTCTCAACACACGAGAAGCCTTAACCAACAGTACCCCCTTCTTCCATTTCTTTCCAATCAACCACCTCTTATTTGTGTTTATAAATTTCTCTGTACAATGTTTTCGGTCCCTATGTCCACGTCCCGCATAAGCACTTTTGAGTCCATTCAGGAGATCTCCCTATTCCTACCAACCCTACATCCACACCCTTCCTTCTCCCCCCTTCTCTCCCTCCTTCCTCCTGTCTATCTCCTCTCAGCGTTCCTTCATCAAAATGGCCAACATGCATGTGCCCATCACCACCATCCCCACCACCACCTGGGCCACGGCCAAGCGCCGCCGTAGATGCGACCAAGGGTGGAGGAGGAAGTAGGTGAGGCCTGGAAGGAGGTAAGATACGGTGGTGGAGCCGGTTGCACCGACGATCTCCAGGACGAGGGAGAGGTCGTGAATGAGGAGGGCGAGGAGGAGGGAGGAGAAGAGGAAGAGGAGGGTGACGCAGGTGTACCGGAAGGAGAGAAGCTGCCCTTTGTTTTTCCTATCACTACCACTGCTGCTGTTGCTGCTGTTGGTGTCTGGCCATAGGGCCAGAAGGCAAGCGCGGGCAGGGTGTGCTTGGAGAGGATACGTGAATGTGACTAACAAGGACATGGCGGCCCGCAGACATGTAGATAGGCGCGACGCAGGGAAGGAGGAAAGAAGATCATGCTGGAGCGCGGCACCATAAGCGTAATAGGCGGCTTGGGCTAGGAGAAGATAGGAGAGGAGGGCGAGACCAGTGGCGGCAGTAAGGGTCTGGCGGACGCGACGGGGGGATGGGCCCTTGAGCTCGTTGAGCAGAAGGCCGAAGTTTTGGTGCGCTGTGTATGAATAGACGAAGATGGGGAGAACTTGTAGGGCGGTATGGCCACCACGGGCCATGACGTAACGGCCACGGCAAGAGGAGAAGGATGAGGAGGAGACGGAGGAGGAGGAGGAGGTGAGAGCAGCAGTAGTAGCTGCTACTGCTGCTGCTGCTGCATCTGTCGCAAGGCCCTTCGTGGCCTCGTCTAGTGCTCCAGCAGCACCACGAGCAACATTTAGAGCAGGTGTAAGCGTATCAACGCCCCCATTTTGGGGGTTCTCTGTGCCAGCACACGCATTCCACGCCCCACTGGCATACATTAATGCAACCACGGCCAGGCACAAGACAATCCCTACGGAGACTCCACTCGTATACCTCAATGCCGACAGCCTCTGCTGGAAACTCAGAGGCACCACCATCAAGAAGGCAAGCACGATCCAGAGCCATCGCTCTTCCCATATATCGGAGGCGGAGGAGGTGAGGGCGTGCTGTCTGAATTCTTTGACAACGTCAGGGAGAAGGTCGCCTACTATTACCAGGTACGAAATGGCGACTCCAAAGCACTTAATTGCTACTGCAAGGTCGACCAGGAAGGTGTAACGAGGGATGCATGCTTGACAGAGGGAGTAGAAGGAGGCTGCAGAGGGGGTGGGAGGGGATGATGAGGGGGAGGAGGAGGAGGAGGAGGAGGAGGAGGCGGGGGTTCGTTGTTGTACAGTGTGGGCGGATAGGGTCAAGAGCAGGAATCCATGAGCGCTCATTATAGCGCTCCCGATGAGAAGTATCCCTCCCAAAAGCCAGCCTGTTTGCGCGACTGCAAAAGGAAGGCCGAGCGTACCGGCGCCCATCATGTTGTTCGCTAGGACGGCGACACACGACCACATGGCGGCTTGGTTCGTGGTAGAAGTTGTGGGGGTGGTAGTGATGGGAAGGAACGTGGAGGGATGGAGGAGGGGAACGCCGCCGTTGCTATTCGATTCATTGTCGTCCTTGTCATCATGGGGAGGAGCGTCTTCGTCGTTGTCGCTGTCCTCGTCCTGCGTAGGGTCTGCGAGGAGTAGAGGGCCGCGGCCGGTATTTCGAAAGAGTTTGTTGTTCACGTCTTCGTGCTGCTTGTCGTTGGGCCTCTCAATATCTCGTGGGGAAGGAGCCAGCCGATTATAGCCCTGTATGACAGGCCGGGGGAGAGGGTTGGACAATGTCAGGAAGAGGGATGGAAGGGTGGTGAGGGCAGAGAGGACAGGGGGTAAGGGAAGTTACCTCGTTGCCGTCTGGCAGGCTGCTCCCGGATGGCACGGCCACCGCCGGCATCTCTGGCGCTTCCCGCCTATTGTGGTGGTAATAATATTTTTTGAGGTATGTGTAGTCATATTGTCGGAGCAGCGTGTGTGAATATGAGAAACGCGGGCAGTCCATATCGCAATGACAGCACATCACATATCATCAGCCACACTGCGCCATCGTCGCTGCTTCTTCGACCTCTGTCTTCAGCTCTCGCGTCTGACTGCAACATACTCCTCGCATCCACGCATGCCCTCAAGACAGAGGCAAGGCAAACACATAAATAGTGCCGGTATGTCGCTGCCTCGTGGTGGTCGTCGTCCCCTGCTTCGGCCTCGCCCCCAACTCCTCTGCAACAATCATCGAACAAACCCCTCGCCTCGCCTCCCTTCATAGCTCCACCCTTCCATACACACACCTCACAGGCGGGGCAAGCACGATGAACCTAGCCGCCTACACTCTGAAACATCCGACGGGCGTGAGCCGGGTGGTGGTTGGTCACTTCCTGGAGGGGGAGGAAGGAGAGGCGGAGGAGGAGGAGCTTTTGGCCATGGTCCGCGGGGTCGGCACGTTGGAAGTGGCCTGTGTGCTTCCCGGCAGGGACAATGCGGTCGAGGATGAGGCAGAGGGGAAAAAAAACGATGGAGAAGGCGCAGCAGGAAAAGAAGAAGGCGACGCACTCCAGATACTGTGCTCACAGCCTTCCTTTTCCACGATCAGGTCCATGACTACAATTCGCCCAGTGGGCGGACCGAAGGATTTGTTGGTCGTGGGCTCCGACTCCGGAATAATCGCGTTGATCGAACTCGTTGCTATCTCTACCTCCACCACCACCAGTAACATCACCAGCAGCAGCAGCAGCAGCAGCCACTACTTCCTCCGTCGGGTTGCCTCCCTCTCTGTAGGGCTGTCGGGCTGCTATCGAGGCGTGCCGGGTCAATACGTGGCGGCAGATCCCTCAGGGCGAGCGATTTTTGCTTGTTCTCTCGATGGGCATAAAGCCTGTGCTGTCGTCTTGAGAGATAAAGGAACAGGCGAGATTGAATTAAGGGAGACGAAAAAAGGCTTGGTCGGGAAGGGGGGAGGAGGAAGGAAGGTGAGTGGGAAAGCGACGGTCTTTGATGTGATTGCTCTAGATGTCGGGAGTGGTCCACCGGCATTTGCTGTGCTGGCGGGCGGGGATGAGGAGGACGGCATGTATGCCCAGGAGCGGCTGGCGGCAAGGGAGGCGGATGGGTTGGACTTGCCAGAGGAGAGCCTGAAGCACGTTACGGTTTTCGAGCTCGATTTGAAGAGTAACAGTTTGACGCAGGAGGAGAAGGGATGGCGCATGCCTGTCTCCTCCACAGGTACAGGGTTGCTAGCCTTGCCCTCCTCCTTCCCTTCCTCCTCCTCGACGACGTTGTTGGGGGCGTTTTTGGTCCTAAGCGAAAATTGGGTGGGGTTGAAGCACCGCTCTGCCTTTAAGGAGCTGCGGGTGCCCTTCCCTCGCCCTGAGGGCCTTTCTCCTTCCCTGGGAGTCCTGCCCATCGCCTGGGCTGGCATCGGAGGGGGGAGGGGGGGGGGAGAGGAGGGAGGGTGGCGAGGGATCGTGCAGGGGGAGTGGGGCGACTTGTATGAGGTCCGGGTCGGATTCCCATCTGATGCGCCCTCCTCCTCCTCCTCCTCCTCCTCCTCCTCCTCGCCTGCTCCTTCCTTATCAGTGCACGCCTTACGTGACTGGCTGTCTCCATGCAGTGCACTGGCTGTGCTGCGAAAGCGGGTGGGAAGGAAGGGAGGGAAAGAGGCCAAGCTTTTGTGGGCCGCGGCCGAGACGGGGGACAACGTGTTGTACGTCCTCGGGGAGGCAGGGGGGGAGGGAGGGGAGGGGGGAAGAGAGGCTGGGCCCTGTAGGGAAGCAGGCGTGAGGGACGACAGCGAAAGCGCTGCACAGGTCGCGCCCATGTTCACACGTTGCCGGCGCCGGGCCGAGGGAGGGGAGGAGGAAGGGAGGGAGGGAGGGAGGGAGGAGGGGAGGTGGTTGACCGAGGCATACAGAGAGGCGAATCTCGCGGGGTGTGTGCGTCTCCTGGGTCAGGCGCAGGGACAGGGGATGGGGAGGGTCGTGGCCTTGTGTGGGAAGGGGGGGGCGGCGGGAGTGCACGTGCTGGAGAGGGGGTTGCCGGTGGTGGAGGAGCTGCGGGCGCCGTTGGGTTTTACGCCGACTGGGGTATGGACGCTGGCGAGGCAGCCGAGGGAAGGAGGGGGGGAGGGAGGAAGTGGTGTGTGTAAAACGTTCCTGTTGCTGAGCCTGGTGACAAGGACGCTGGTGCTGGAGGTGGGGGAGGTGCTGGTGGAGGTCAAGGGGGAGGGGTTGAGCGGGCTCTTCACTGACAGTCGGACGCTGGATGCAGGCGTTTTGACGGATGGCTCGATGGTCCAGGTGGTGCCTCACATGCTACGGAGAGTCCTCCCTCCCTCCTCCCCGACCTCCAAAGCCCCGCCGCAGCTGCTGGAATGGCGGCCGCCGGGAAGAAGGGAGATTGACAAAGCATGCATCGGAGAGCGGCATGTGGTCGTGGCGGTGGGAGGGGTGGAGGTGATGGTGTTTGAGGCCCCTCCCTCGTCCTCGTCCTCGAAGGAGTTGGTCTTGAAGGGAGCCAAGGATGTTGGGGCTGATGTCTCGGCGCTATGTGTGCACTGCCCTTCCTTCCCCTCTTCCGCTGCCCTTGCCTCCCCTCTCCTCCTCGTGGGGACGATGGATTTGATTGTACGGGTGCTGGCCCTGGGAGGAGGGGGAGGAGGACAAGAGCTTATGGAGAAAGCACGGCTGGTCGTCACACATCGGCCCGATTCCCTGTGCTTCTTATCCTCAGCCCGGGTGGCGTGCGGGTTGTCATCGGGAGACTTGCAATGGTTAGAGTTGGAGGGGGGAGGGGAGGGAGGGAGGGAGGGTGGGCTGGGTGCAGGAGCAACGACAATGACGCTCAAGACAGGAAAGAGGCGGAATATCGGTACACAGAGCGTGAGGCTCCTGCCCTTCCCTTTGGGAGGGAAGGGGGGAGGAAGGGAGGGAGGGCGGAAACAGAGGGAGGGCTTGTTGGCCTACTCCCCGGGGTGCGTGAGCTGGTTGTGCTTCGAGGACGAGGAAGAGGACGGAGGCGGGAGGGAGGAAGGGGTGGCAATAATGCGTGTGTACGAACATCCTCTTGCCTATGACCCTCTCGATGCTCTCGCTGTCATCCACCTCCGCAACATCGGTCAAGCGCTCGTGGGTATCCACTCGTCCTCCTCCTCGTCCTCTACCTCCACCTCCTCCTCGCTTCGGCTCCTCTGGCTCGAGCAGGTGGATCGGAAGGGTTTGACTGAAGATGTCTATGCCGAGGCCTTGCTTTATACTCCCCGGGGAGTCGCGTCCCTCCCCAAGTCACATGTGGTGGTGGTGGTGGAGGGGGATGGAGGAGGAGGAGGAGGAGGAGGACAAGGGGTGCCCTGGCCAATGACGACGACGGAAGGAAGGGAGCAGGGAGACGAAGGGGGGGAGGATGCGATGGACGTGGTGCATCAACACGGCACCAGCACCAACACCAACGGCAGTAGCAGCAGCAGCGGCAACAGCAGCAGTAAGATAAGAAGAAGGAGAAGAGGGTTGGCAGGAAGCGTGCTCCGTGTTCTAGAACCTTCCACGGGCAAGACCCGTCAGCTACTGGAGCTCGAGCCAGGCCTCATGGCCGTTGCTGTGGAAGTCCTCAAATTTCGATGTGCCCCCCCAAATGAACTCTTCGTCGTCGTGGCCGTCGTGCCCATGCATAGCCCTTCCACGTCCTACCCCTCCTCCTCCTCGGCCGCGGGTTCCAAAATGAAGAGCAAGAGACAGAGGCGAGACGAGGCCCCCACACCCATACCCGGAGGAGGAGCAGTAGCAGACAAAGGAGGAACAGCCACCATCACCAGCATCAGTGGCCTTCCCCCCCCCCCTGTCGCCGGCTACCTCTACACGTATCGCGTCTTGGCTTCTGGCCTGGTGTTGGCCCATAAAACCGAGATTGCTCAGGATCAAGACGTAGGTCCTCCTCTCTCTCTTTGTGCTTTTGCCGAGGAGGGCAAGCTTCTGGTGGGCTTCGGTCCCTCTCGACCCACCTCTCCTTCCTCCCTCCCTTCCTCCCCCTGTGTTCGTCTGTACGATCTGGGCAAGCGCCGGCTTCTCAAGAAAGCGGATTCTGGTCCTTTGGGGGTACGAGGGGGAGGAGGAAGGAGGGAGGGAGGAAGGGTGGGAGGGGGGGTGACACGGTTGTTGCATGAGGGGCCTTGGGTGTATGCGGTGGATTGTGTGAAGGGAGTGCAGGTGCTGTTTTACGTACCGAGCGAGAATGCGTTTCATCTCGTGGCAGACGAGTACTCAACACCAAGGTTGATTAGCGAGGCGTTGCTTTTAGACAGAACGACCGTAGCCGGCGCCGACCGGCAAGGTAATGTCTTTGTCTCGCGGGTGCCCTGGGAAGCGGTGGTGGGTGTGGAGGGCGTAGGCTTCGAAGGAGGGACGGAGGGAGGGCAGGAGGGCCCGGTGAGTCGGAAGGTGTTTTGGGAGATTTGCGGGGAGGAAGGGGAGGCGCCGTCGAAAATGGAGACGATGGTAGAGTTTCATGTGGGGGAGGTGGTGACATCGATGACGACAACCAACCTGGGAAGGAGAGGGGGAGGGGGGAGGGCTGCGTTGTTGTATGCGACTATTTCGGGTGCACTAGGGGTATTATCTCCCCTAAGGTCGCCGAGGGAGAAGGAGCTGCTGTTGGCGCTGGAGACAGCACTGGTGAAGGGGTTGGGGGGAGGAGGAGGAGGGAAGGAGGGAGGGGGGCTGGATCCTGTGCTGTTCCCAACGGGCCGAGATCCGTTGACTTTCCGGTCGGCGATTCGACCGTCAAAGGGAGTGATTGATTTGGACTTGATAGCCTGTGCGGGGCCGACGAGGAGGAGAAAGGCGGCAAGGGAGGCAAAATTGGATGTGAGGGAGGTGGAGGAGGTGGTGGGGGAGGCATTTGAGGCTATGAACTTGTCAAGGGGATGAAAGAGTGGTGGGGAGGGGAGGAGGGGGGGGGGGGGGATGAAAATACGATGAAAGAGCGATGTACTTCATTTCTCTTTAGTTCTTGATGAAAGAGAGCGGAAGAAGAGACCAAGAGCTAGTAAGAAGCGATTTAAAAGAAGACAATTGAATTAAGGAAAAAATATGCGTGTCTCAAAAAGGAAGCTATTGCCGTGCCAGCCACAACCCTTCTCAATTTTTAATTTGTTTTTGAAAAAATAATATTTAAATTTTATTTCATCTTGTCTCGGCATGGCATGTTCATGTTTATCGCCGCACAAGGCCGTCGTTTGTTTACTTCTTTGCCCTATCCCGGTCTTGATGACATTGAAACCATAAATTTTGATTTAAATTTTCAAAAATCAATTTGCCCTACTACTCCTCTTCCGACTTCTTTCCTTCTCCTCCTCACCACCAGATTCTTCAACATTCCCTTATCTTCCATTCGTCCTCCCCTCTTTTCTTCATCTCCTACCTCCCTAGTACTGGTGCCCTTGGCGGCCGCATCCTCATCTCCTCCTCCTCATCCAATCTCCGTAACGCCCGCGTTTCGAACGAAAACGGTAAATAGCGCACAGTAAACCCTCCATCCTTCCCTCCTCCCCCTCCTTCCCGGCCACTTAAACTCATGCTCAGTCCTCTCCCTCCTTCTCGCCTTCCCTCTCCACCCATCCACTCTCGCACAATCCTCTGCTTCTCGAGCGGGAGTCTGGCCAAGATCGCGGACATCATACCCGGAACAAAGTCTTTTTGGTACCAAAAACACATTTTAGGTAAATACAGCGTCCGCCCCCCGGCCTTCCCTCCGTCCCTTCCTTCCCCTCCCAGGTGACACGCCCTCTCAAGGGACCACCGCATCATCATCTCCAGCTGCTCCTCGAGCGCTTCCCGTGTATAGATGGGCACGGCAGAGACAGGACAGGAGACCGAGCCACAGTGCATGGCGAAATTAAGGCGGTAGTCGTGGATAGACGGAGGGAGGGAAGGAGGGTACCTGGAGGAAGGAAGGAGGAATCGGAGGAGGGCGCCTCGAGGACGAGGGGCACGGGCCCTCAGGACATTGTGTTCCAGTTCCGCGAGGGAGTAGATATCTCCTCCGAACTCCACGGCAGCCATGGAGAAGTACCCGCACCATTTCAATCCCGACGACGACGGAGGCGGCCCGAGGATGAGCCGGGCCAACAAGACGGTCAAATGATACAGATTGAGAAACATCACTCGTTTCCCTTTGTTCTCGTCCTCCTCTTCCTCCTCCTCCTCCTCCTCCTCCTCTGCCTCCTGTTTTCCCTTCTTTTTCCTCCCTCCCTTCCTCGCCCACCCCTCCTCCAGCCTTACATGCTTCAAGGCTGCCACTCCATCAAGCAGTAGCACCAGATCCTCCACCTTGGATGAGGCGTCGAGGGTAAATGCAAACTCCAGCAGCTCTGCCACCACCACACACGGGTCCTGCCCTCCCACCTTCCCGCCCTCCCTCCCTCCCACCCGTCTGCGGATCTCCCGCGGCACAAACGCACGACGGCCGTTGAGGATGAAACGGTCGCCAAGAGCCCAATGGGTGGGGGAGGCAAGAAACGCCTCGGCAACAGTTGCAGTTGGGGAGGTAGGGAGGGAGGGAGGGAGGGAGGGAGAGGAGGCGGGTGCCAGGGTGGAGGAGGCGGTGACGGCGTATGGGGACATGAGGCTGAAGGAGGGAGAGAAAGAAGAAGAGAGGGAGGGAGGAAAGGAGAGGTGAGAGAGTTAAGAGTGAAAGCCAGGTGATTCTCCCTCGAGTTACATCTCCCCTCCCTTTCTCCTTCCCTCCCTTCCTCCCTACTCACTCTCGTCCGCTTGGGTCGGAATTAATGGTCACGACTGCCTGGATCTCCTGAATCCAGGTGCCGGCGGAGGAAGGGGAGGGAAGGAGAAGTGTATAAACCTTCCCTAGGGTCTCCACCTCCACGTAGCCGAAGGCAGGGGGGAGGAAGGGGGGGCGGTCTTCGCGGGAAAGGACCTGAGGGAGCGACGGAGGAATCGAGTGTCAAGTGTATGAAACCATGCACTTTTTCTTCTATCTATCTATCTCTCTCCCTTTCTCTTTCTCTCTCTTCTCTGTCTGTCTGTCTTTACCTGCAACACCCGGTCAAGCGCTCGGCCTCCCTGCCTCCCTCCCACAACCCTCTCTCCCTCCCTCCCTCCCTCCCTCCCTCCTCGACCTTGGTGTTTAAGATGTCTCGAATCGGAATAGTCAATCGTGCGGGCGTTGTTTTGCTGCTTCTCTTGTTGCTGCTGCTGCTGCTGCTGCTGTGACTGCTGCCACTCGTAGATAAATAAGGAGGCGCCTAGGGAGGGAGGAAGAAGAAGGAGGGAGGAAGGGAGGGAGGAAACAATGTATGAATAAAATGGAAATAAATGGACTCATCCAAAGCCGCCGTACGTCTGCATCCGCTGCCCAAGATGGATTCCCTTTCTCCTTTCCTCCCTCCCTCTCTCCCTTCCTGCCCCCTCACCTCACTGGCGCGTGCATAGAAGGAGAGCGCGACGCGACTCAAGCACATCCACTCCTCAGTCCAATGAAACTCTCCCGAAGCCCGCGCCACTGGTCCTTGCAGCAGGAAGGAGGGCGGAGGGGAGGGGGGGGGAGAGGGAGCCCTGCCAGCCCCCCCTCGGCGATGGCGATCAGTGAAGAGCCGGTCGGGTGATACGGTCTCGGGGAGGGGGGAGGAGGAGGAGGAGGAGGAGGACGAGGAGAATAAAGGAGAGGAAGGAGAGCGTGGAGCAGGGGATGGGTCGGACAAAAATCCCTTCATCGCCTCTTCCCTCCCTCCCTCCCTCCCTCCCTCCCTCAGGACGTGCAGCGCGTCGAGGGCGCGGCTGTCGTCTTCGACTCTGGCCCTGCGGAGGGTCTCCCACAGCAAGTCACAGAGTTGCAGACGCTGCACTTGGCGTTCAGAATGGCGCGGGTTGGAGCTGAGGGAGGGAGGGAGGGAGGGAGGGAGGGAGGGAGGGAGGGAAAGAGAGGGTATGGTTGGAAAGAAGGGAGGGAGGGAGGGAGGGAGAGAGGGAGGGAGGGAGGGCACTTACGGGCAGTGCCTCCGAAGGCCGTCGGGTTCAGCGCCTGCATAGAAGAGAGCCTTGGTCAGAACGTTCAAAGCGTGCTTGTGGGACGACAAAACATACCCGGATCCTTCCTCCTTCCGTCCCTCCCCCCCTCCTTCAAGGGAAAGGAGGAAGAGCACTCGGTGTCTGGTGCTGCCGCCCCCGCTTACTCTCCCGGTCCCTCCTCCTCCTCCTCCTCCTCCTCCTCCTCCTCCTCCTCCTCCGGCACGTTTGGCTTTGAGAGAGGTGTGAATCTTGATGAGGGGGGAGGGCAGGAGGGAGGATGGGCCGGAGGACGGAGGGGAGGAAGAGCGGTCGATGACGTCGACCCAGCACGGGCAGAGGGAGGCGGCAGTGGGCAAGGATAAGGAGGAGGAAGGTCCGCGGCGCGGGATGAAAGGAGAAGAAAAAGAAGAGGAGGAGGCGGAGGAGGAAGAGTAGGTGCCATCGTCCCTCCCTTCCTCGTCCTCCTCCTCCTCCTCGTCCTCCTCCTCGTCGTTGAGGTAGTAAGGAGAGGAGATGGCGAACGATATTTCGGGGAGGGACAAGCGGCTTGAGCGCACTAGAAGGGAAAGGGAGGGAGGGGAAGAATGGAACATGAAAATGATGACAAGCGCGTGAGTCCTCTGCTTCCTCTTCCCATGTCCCTCCCTCCCTCCCTCCCTCCCTCCTCACATTGATCCCTCGGGAACCAAGAGGATGATACGGAGCGATGACGCGCTGCCCTCGGCCCCTGGGAAGGAGAGGAAGCGAAGTAATCTTCCAGGAGGGTGGAGGGGGTAGATGACGCCGGCGGTCCCTCCCTCCCTCCCTCCTTCCCTCCCTCCTTCCCATCTTCACCCTGTCGAAGTGGAGAGGGGAAAGGCCTTGGCTCTGATTTGATAGCAGGAGAAAAGTCGGTGGCAGCTGACACCGCTCCTTCCATCCCTCTCTCCTCCTCCTCCTCCTCCTCCTCCTCCTCCTCCTCCTCCT
>Ga0160420_100353_pt1 | contig 21530 bp, 31 predicted proteins | sample CelAP2metagpilot_FD_108197 | JGI IMG/M metagenome (GOLD analysis project Ga0160420, IMG submission 108197) | Phycosphere-associated microbial communities from algal ponds in Kailua-Kona, Hawaii, USA - Cellana AP2-5-5 metagenome pilot | ecosystem: Engineered > Artificial ecosystem > Aquaculture >... | reverse complement strand
CTCCCCCGGCTAAGCGTCGAGGGGGTAGGGCAGAAGAAAGGGGGGGGGCGGGGGGGGGCGGGGCGGAGGGCGGGAGGGGGGGGGGGAGGGAGGGAGGTGGGGAGAGGTGGGAGGGAATGAGAAAGGGATGGGTAACGGGAGGACCGAGAGAAGGAGAAGAGAAGAGAAAGGGGGAGGGCGGGAGGGGCTTACCTGGAAGACGAGGGAATGAAGGTACTCCACCTTCCGCGAGTAGATGCAGGCAGTGCCCTATGGTCGAGGGAGGGAGGAAGGGAGGGGAGGAAGGGAGGGGATAAGGGATTGGGCGGGGAAAGAGAGCAGCCTTTCCTGAAGAAGCGACTCCTCTAAAAACGTTGACTTTCCTCTTGACCCCGGGTCGTTTGTTTTGCGCGCAGACCCACATTTTCATACCTTCAATCCCTCCTTCCCTTCTTCCCTCCCTCCCTCCCTCCGCCTCATGCACCTGAATCAGCAAGGCCGCCTCGGCAAAGTTGAGGTTGGTCTGACCGCCATCCAGGGAGATCTTGAGCCCGTCGAGCTCATCGAGGTAGTCCTCCAGGGAGGATGCGATGTCAATGTCCCAGTTACGGGCGAGATCTCTGTGTGATGCAGAAGGGATGGGGAGGCGGTTGGAGGGGGAGGAAAGAGGTGAGAGTGCGCATGCAACCAATAGAAGGCAGGGTAGACGATAGAGAGATGTTAAGAAGGGGGAGAAAGGCGGCGTAGCGCGCGTGTATATCTCAGCCACTTAAGCCCAGCAGGGTGTCTCCTCTTCATGCCCCGTTCTCTCCCTCCCTTCCCCACTCCCTAGTTTCCTTTGTTCTCACCGAATGGGCTGGAGCAGGTGGGAGAAGCGTGCTTCCTCGTTGTCACTCATGGCTGCTAGCTTGAAGTGCTTGTGCTGTGTGCGTGTAGGTTTAGTGTGGTTCGCGTTATGGGAAGAGAGAAATGAGGCGACCATTGATTGGACCTAAGGCGGCTGAACAAAAATTGGGTCGGCAACGCGACTGCCAAGGTGGGAATAAGAATGCGATGGTGTCGTCGAGCAAAAGAAGAGGAGGGCATCTTTATGTGTGGTGCTATGATGTGTGTTGGAGCCGTGGGTTTGGCTTGATGTAATATGGTAAGGGAAGGAAAGGAAGGGAAAGAGGGATGATGACGTTTCTTGAATCCAATGAAATATGAGCGCATAATTGCAATGTCTCAAAAAATACCATCCACACACTCTCTCGCATACACACCCGCACGCGCGCGCATAGATGCCTCTACCACCTCGCTAGGCTGCGATGCGACCACATCCATTTTAAGTCAAAGGAAGACACTCGCTGATCGGTCGCAGTCTCGTTTGGGCGATCGCCTCTCGCCACCCCTCCCTCCCTCCCAATTTGCCGCCTGTGCCTTGCCTCCAGGTTGCGAGGCGTCGCCTAATCGGTTCCAACCCTCCTTCACAGGGCCCAAATTCCATCCATCAACATGCTTGGCCTCCTTGTCATCCCCCTACCCGACGAATTCGGCCTTCGGGTAACCCTTAACCCCCCCCCCTTACCCTGGCCCCATACACACAGGCACACACATGCTGCCCACCCACCGCTTCGCGCGTGTATCCTCAATCATCACAAATATTGGAAGCAGAAGAAGATACACCTTCTCCTCCTTTCGCTCCTCCTCTGTTTCCCCACCTTCCTCGACTTCGTTTTCTTCATTCTCCTCTCACCATCAACATCACGGCCACGATCACCATCAACACCACGGCCACGATCACCATCAACACCACGGCCACGACCAAGACGAAGACGATGTCCGCCTAATCGCATGCGTGGCCCCTCCTAATCTTACTATTGGCAAGGGCGGCCAGCTACCGTGGGATCTACCAGAGGTAGGCAAGGAGATAAAGGAAGGAGGGAAAGGGCTGTGACTTTTGAATGTTTTGTAAGTTACAAAATGTAAAGAGGGAAGAAGAGCATGAGAGCAAGTGCATATAATCAGTGACATGTCTTTGTTGGTGTTTATTACTTGTACAGGACCGGAAGTACTTCTTTCATTGCACCCAGGGGCACGTGCTGGTGCTGGGCCGACGGTCTTACGAGGTGCGTGGGAAGGAGGGAGAGACGGGAGAAAGAGCAAAAGGGACTTGAGCGAGAAAGCAGGAAGAGAGGTAGAGAGAATTTGGGGTGAACTCTCTGCATTGATCCTTTATTAATGTTTTCCTGATGCATGCAGGAAGCCGGGCACGCTCTGCCAGGCCGAGAGACAGTGGTTGTCTCCCGCACGCTCAGGTACCCTCCCCCTCCCTCCTTCACCCTTCCTCTCATTCCCTCGTTATCCCTTCAGGGGGAATGATAATTTATATCATATCATATTCCATAAATCCATCTCTGCCTCTTTTTGGTCGCCGTTCATTGAGCTTTTGTACATGTTCATCAGCGATTCTTCCCTCCCTCCCTGCCTCCCTCCCTCCCTCCCTGCCTCCCTCCCTGCCTGCCTCCCTCCCTCCCTCCCCTCCTCCCTAGCTCCCTCCCCGACGCCCTAGTCGCCTCTTCACTCACCGAGGCCCTGGCGCTAGCCGGGAAAATCAAAAGGAGAAAGGGGAGAGAGGGAATGATCACTTGGATCGGAGGTGAGGGAATGGAGAGGGAGGAGGGAGGGAGGGAGGGACAGGAATTGAAGGCAAGGGAGGCAGGTCGGGGGTTATATGAAGGACGAATTTGATATGAAAAATCTTTGAATCGGGTCATGATAAAAGAGAAGGAAAAAAGGAGGGAGGCCAGGAGGGAGGAGAGGGCGCAATGAAAATCACTTTTTCTCTAACCTAATAATGCGCGGACACAGGAGGGCATGACCTGTACCAGCAGACCATGGCCCTCGACAGGCCCTCGTTCTTGTACTTAACGCAGACGCACTTCGAGGTAAGGAAGGGGGGAGAGAGTAAAGGTAGGAGGATTGGGAATTAGTGGGGAGACATTCATACCATGGTTGACAGAAGGAGGTCAGAAAGAAGTAGGGAATGGCCGCGACGAGAGGAGAAGAATGGAGAGAGAAATGAAGAAGGAAGGGAGCATAAGAGGAAGAGAGGGACACGGAGAAATGAAGGAAGGGAGTAAGGAAGAGGATGAAGGAAAGCGGAAGAAGGAGAGGAATGAAAACAATAACCAAGTCAACTCCCAACCAAGATATTCCACTACAATGATGCATCTTGAAACCTACGTCCATATAGGTGCAGGGCGGAGACGCCTTCTTCCCTGAGGCCTGGGTTGAGTCATTCCCCCGACTCCTGTGGCGTTACAAGTCGTTGAGCTCGCCTTGCACGTTTGGGATCTACGCGGCGGCAGCGAGATCCCTTCCGGAGGGATTGAGAGAGGCAGAGTGAGAGGAAATGAGAAGAAAGGGGTCTGGATGAGCTCCGATGACATTTCATTGTACACAAAATAGACCATTTGAAAATGCATGTACTGACTATAGTGTTAGGTAACATGCTTGTCATTTTTACTTTCTATTTTCCTTTCAAATTTACATGAGTGTTTGCCCTTCTTTTCCTTTTGCCTCTCCTCACAGAGGGCTCTGACCACCAATAGAAATCGCAATTGACCCTGAAATATCCCCACAGCATGAAATTTAAATGATGTTAGGTGATCGATTATCTGTTTGCTCCCTCATCTTGCCAAAGAGCGCCTAATTTCCTTTTTTTTGATTTTCTCAACGGAAATAGAAAACCGTTGGTTAAGGACAAAAAATACAACCACAAATCAACAAGTTCGTAAATACATTCGGAACCCACATCACACAAGGTACAGTTACCGCAAAATCCTAGCCATGATGCGTGCCGTGACTTCGTCGTCCCGTGGCCTGAACCGGCGCCTGTCTTCATCTTCGCCCAACTCGTCCTTCAGCCGCCGCCTCCCCTCAAGCGTGTTCCGAGGCGGCTATAGTGCCACAACAACTCATGGCGGTCAAATATCTCTTCGCTTAGCAGCCGCATCGTTTAGTTCTCATATAGATAAATTTTCTTATCAGCAAAAGGCCTGTCGAGGCAGTGCCGAGGCATCGCACCATCAAGAGCGCGAGAAGGAGACACTACCCTCCGAAGCCGCAGTGAAGCAAGCGGCAGATCTCGTCCCTAATCCTGCACCAGCCTCCCCAGCCCCCCTAGCTCCTCCTTCCCGCAGGCGATCCTCTGCATCCCCTCCACAAGGCTTGATTCCATTCACCCTCCTTCCCCTCGATCTCGGGACCTACCACAGTCTCCTCTCCCGTTCTTCCACCATGCCGTCGGAAGCCCTTGTCCTCTTGCAAGAAATGCAGGAGCTTGGCTTGACGGTGGACCCGCCAGCATTACTCAGTGCTATGCGCATCTGTGGTCGCCATCCAGCCTATTTGCAGCAGTGTTTGAAGCTGCATGACCAGGTCATGTCTTTTCCTTTGCTCTGTGCGTCTCCCTCATTCTTCTCTTCTTCACCCCTCGTCCAAACCAGCGCCAATAACAAGACGCATTTCATCGCAACAAGCTATGCCCTTGTCCTCTCTGCCTGTCTCCGCGCAGGGGGCTCGCAAGGCTACGACGCTGCCCATATCTTCCTAGAGCAAATGAAGGAAGGTAAGGTAGCACCAACTCTACTCATGTATAGCGAGCTGGCCAAGGCATGCTTGGTGGTGATAGAGGACAAGAGAGAGAGGGATGATGAAAGGGAAGAGGAAGCAAGGAGGGCATTGAAGGTATTTCAAGAGGTGATGGCCATGATTCCTGCGGAAGAGGAGGGGAAAAGTGGAGGAGGAAAGGCAGCAGAGACAAAAGGCCCAGACAGTGCCCTTCTTTCTTCCTCTGTCCCTTCTACATATGGGGTTACATGTGGGAAGCAGCTTAATGTGAAATGTAAAAGCGAGTCAGAGGCCCAATGGGTACTTGAGCTGATAGCCTTGAAAGCAAGGGGGGACGTGGGACAGGCCCTCGTTATCCTTGCACAGGGACTAACGGCCTTCTGTAGCAGTGAGACGGAGGGAGGGAGGGAGGGAGAAAAGGAGGAGGAGGCTGTACCGTTCGCATGTAATGTGGTATTAAGCACGTGCATCAAAACCGAAAGGTGGAAAGAGGCAGGGCAGGTGAGTGAAGAAGGAAGAAGGGAAGGGAAAAGGGATGCTGGTACAGCCGTTTGTTTCACGCATTCAACCTAACTTGCCTCTCCCAAACATCCCTCCCCTCCGTTCCCACATCTCTCTCTCCTCCCCTGCTTGCCCTCCTCCCCCCCTCCCCTCTTTCTCCTGTCCTTACTACCCTCCTGCAGGTGAGAGACCTGATGCAGGGCCTTGGGGTGCCTCCAGACGCCTTCACCCTCAACAGCCTCCTCGCCCACTCTCTCCGCCAGCACCAGCACCAGCACCAACAGGCGCCGTACCATCACAACCACCATCACCACAAAGGGTACCATCTTAATCAGCAGCAGCAGGAAATCTTCAGCCCCTCCCTTCCCCCCCCCCCACCCGTGGTCCTGGTCAAGGAGCTGGTCTCGGCCTTCCCCTCCCTCACGCCCAACCCCAACACCTTTCGGGCGGTCCTAGACGTGTGCGGGATCGACAGCCTTCTGGACCTGTGTACATTCATGCAGGCAAGGGAGGGAAGGATGGAGGGAGGGGTTGGAATAGGGATGGGAGTGGGAACCTACCGACTGTTGTTACAGGCTTTGGAGGAAAGGGAGGGAGGGGAGGGAGTGAAGATTAAGGGGCTGCCCTTGCTGGCGAGGGTGGTTCAGAAATTGTGATGAAGCAGGGAGGGAGGGAGGAAGGAAGGGAGGGAGAAGCAGATTTTACGCTACTAGCATTTGTTTATACTGTCAACGCCAAAGGATGTAGCTCCGATGAGGGAGAGTAGGACATGGAGGAAGAAAAAGCAAGCGCCACAGGGATGTATGTCACTTGGATGGCAGGAGGACAAGAAGAAATAAAATATATTGATAGGCAGAGTGCGTTTTCTGGTTTGCGATTGCGTTCATCCCCTTGCTGCTTTTGCTGCTGCTGCTGCTGCTGCTGCTGCTGCTGCTGCTGCTGCTGCTGCTGCTGCTGCTGCTGCTGCTGCCCCTGCTGCAGTACTGATGGGTCTACAATAGCCTTTGTTTCTTTCCCTTATCTAAAGGCTGCCCTTGGTCATGTCGCTCTTGGAGGGACGAATGGCATAGATTACATCGTCTGCCTTGGTTTCCTACTTGTCTTTTTTTCTGTCGCTATCTGTTTTCCTGTCTATTTTGCATGTGCACCTCTCTGATCCTCTACTTCCCTCTCACTCGTCTTTTATGTATATCATGTCCATGATGCCTCTCGTCTACTCTCTCCTCCTACCCGCATCTCCCCCTGCATTACTCCCTCTTTTCACCCCTCGCGCTCAATACACATCCATCCCCCCATTCATCCTCTTCCCATCTCCTCCTTCACGCACACGTGCCAGCGCATAGGACCTCTTCCACAAGGCCGGTCACGGCTGTCTACCAAACTCTCGCACCCCCGGAGCTCTTCTCCATCTGAGAGGCAAAAATCGCTGCACGACTGTTGACCATCAATGCCCTCCTACCTATTTTCCTTCATCCCACATTCGTCCTCCTCCTCAGTCCCTTTCTACTACCACACCGCTTTACTACATCCGCATAAACACCAGTCCTCCTCTTCTCTCATTCATGTTTCCGCCCTCCCTCCCTCCCCTCTCAACGTCTCCCAATCATCAATTCTCATCCATTGACAGAGCTATACCACCAACCCCGACAATTGCCTTGTTGTCCTGTCCCTCCTTCTTTCCCCCCTTTCCCCTTCCTCCTTCTCTCACTCCTTCATTCCCGTCTGCTTCTGCTGAATCCGCAGGGCTGCCTCCCGCCTCTGGCGCTTACCCTCCCCCTCCCTCTCGGCCTCCTCCACCTTTCTTGCCTCCTGCACGTCGTCCGTACGGAAGACAGTAATCTGCCGCGTGAACAAGGCCATAAGTCGCGAGGAAAGGGAGGAGCTCGTCACTTTCTCCCCTGCCTTGGCCTCCCATGCCTGCACCGCCCCGATCCCCTCCCGCGTAAGCAACACAGAAAACAACCCTGTCCCTCCTTCTCCTTTACTTTCTGCTCCTCCATCTCCTTCACTCCCTCTTTTCCCCCCCAGCCCATGCTCCTTTATGGCCTGGCCAGTCGCCAGCAGCTTCACCTTCTTCTTCCTCTCGGCTTTCATGCCGGGCTCCAACAAGCCCTCTTCCACCATGGCCTGCGCCTGGGCCAGCAGCACACGCTCCGCCGGCCTCAAGCCCGGGGAAGACGAGGGAGGGAGTGGGGGAGGGAGGTGCAAGCTGTCCTTCTGCGACATGACTGCCGACTGGACCTTGGCGGTGAGCGAGTCCCGGGCCGCGTTGGGGCAGAGCGTCATTAGGGCACGGCACAGCTCGGGCGAGACACGCACGATCTCGCCTCCGTCCTCTGCGAGGGTGGTCTTGGGGGATGAGGGGAAGGAGGAGGGGTTTGCTGCTGTCGCGGTAAGGTCGCTGGTGCGGCTGTTGCTGCGGCTGCTGCTGGTGCGTCCGCTTTCCTGTTCAAAGGAGGCCTGGCCAGAGGCAGCACAGGCTGTTCGCTTTCGACTAATCTCCTCCCCTCTCCCCGCCCGCACTTGTTCTTCCCTCCCTCCTTCGCCCTGTTCCTTCTCGTCGACCGCCTTGTCATTTATGTTCAGCAGCTGCATCATCCTCTCCTCCTTTACCCCGACCTCCCCACGCAGTGACACCGTGGCCTTCTCCTTCTCCTTCTCCTTCATTGCCGCCGCCAGCGCTGCCGTCTCCTTTTCCTGCTGCAGCCGCTGCTGGAGCGGCTGCTGCCGCTGCTCCCTATCCTTTTTCAGCCTCTCTTTCTCCACCATCTCCGCCTCTTCCACGGCGAGCTCATCCAACTGCCTTGCCTCTTCCATCGTTACCTTCACGGGCACCTGCTTGAAGTAAGCCGCCTGCACCCGCCCCACAAGCGACCCCCTCGGTAATGCAGATGGTGCTACTACTGCTACTACTGCTGATACTGCGTCCTTTGCTGTTGCTGCATTTCCTCCACCAGGCGCGGCTGCTGCTGCTGCGGAGGCGGCGGCGGCGAAGCGGGACTTGGCTTCCCGGGCCATTACGCATGCCATCAAGGCCTTGCTCACTGGTCGCTCCTCCACCAGGGCCTCAGTTGGGGGCAAGGGGATAGGCGGGAGCTTGTTGCTACAGCTGCTGCTGCCAGACAGACCTCCCACATCAATGGCTACCGGGGAGCCCGTTGCGGTTACTGCTATATTCTGCGTCTTCGTCTTGATTTTCGTCGGCGACAGCGGCAGGGCGCTCTTTTCCTGCTTCTCAGTCTCCTCGGCTAGCACTAGCACCCGGGCTTGGTCCACCATCTCTGCCTCCTCTGTCGTCACTAGAATCATCTCCTCCCGCACCGCCGCCCTCCGGGCCCGCGCCGCCAGATTGCACTGTCGTAAGTCCTCGCCCAGCTGGCCTTTCTCCATTTTGAGCAGCATCTTGGCCACTTCTACGCTCATTGAACGGCACTCCCACCCTTTCATGCCCGCCCAAGGCCCCTCTACAGGTCCAGAAACACATTTGGAACGACGTGCTCGCCGGAGGAGGAGAAATTCTGCGGTTTGCTTCTCCCCCTCGGTTTGCCCAACTTGTTGCTGCTGCTCCTCCCCTGGCCGCTGCTCCTTCAATGCTTGCTCTTGAATTCGCTCTCGCATGTCTTGCTGTTGCTGTTGCTGCTGCTGCTGCTGCTGCTGCTGCTTGTTTAAGGTAAAGACCCCGTCTTTACATATTTCGATCGACACGATGCTTTTAACAATGCTCTCCTCAACCATGCTCTCCTCAATAGTCATGAATTTGCAAGCCAGTTGATGATGAGCGTGGGATAGTGGTGGGCATCAAAAAAGAGGAGGGGAATCGGATGGCTGATGATGCGGGCTCGAGAGCTTACGACTTGTCTGCTGCATGCCTTTCTCGCTGTGTGTGGGGTAAGCGACAAGGATGAGCACTATATCACGCAGAGAAGATAGAGATCAGCATAACTTCGGTACCGGGTGTGTCCGGATAGAGGAGGGAAGATAGCGAGAGAACAGGATCAAATAAGAAGAATATGAATGGGACTCAAAACTTTGAAGAAACCGAAAAAGATGGTACGTTCCCAACAAAACACACCTTGAGTCAAACCCTTTGTCTATTTTATGCCCCCGCTTCCCCCCACCGTCCCAATGATTTGAATGCTATGCGGTCTCAAAGCATTTTGATCCCGCAACACGGAGCTCCGGGGTGTGGCTCACCTTTTCGAACGCCATCACAACACACAAGACAGACAAGAAAGTACTACAGAGCATCGTGTCCCTTCCGGACTCCGGCCAAAAAGGGGAGGACATCAAGAGCATTCTTTTTGATCGATACACACAAACACACTTCGTTCTTTACATATTGATAGCCCAGGCTCTTTCAAATCCTCCTCCTCTTCCTCATCTTTCTACCCCCCTCCCTCCTCCACCTGCTCCACGTGTTTCTCAACTTGTCGAGCCGCTGATTCTAGCCATCCTTCCCCTTCAACAACACCCTCCAATCGACACATGCATGTCCCTCTCCCTTCCACTCCTGATACACCTCCCTCCACGTATTTTCTTTCCCTCCCTCTCTCTCCTCCTATACGCCATTGTGGCCTTCTTTCGTTCATGCGCACTGTTTCTCTTCCCACCTTATTCCTCTCCTCATACGCTATGCTTCACCTCCACAATCATCCCATCATCCCCTCCAATCACACCCGCTCCCCCCCCTTTTCCTGTCACCGTCTGCTTCCTCTTCTGCCGCAACGTTTTACTCAAGAGCACTTGCCCGTCCCGGTTCACCACGTCCACCCGCATCTCCTTTCCCCCCTTCAGGAACGCATGATGCATGAAGCCGCTCTCCGCCACGGCGAAAACGGTCTGGTAGGTAGGGGAAGGGGGAGGAGGGAGGGGAGAAAGGGGAGCAATGGGAGGGGGCATTGTGAGAGGAGGAGTTGGTAAGCGAACGAGGCGAAAGGTAGGAATGGAGGGAAGGAACGGAGCTGGGCGGGCAGTGCAACCGCAGGCTTGCGGAGGAAGGGAAGGAGGCAGCGGTGGGTGAGGAGGGGGAGGGGAGGATACTGACACGCAGGCATTACCTACCTCCCTGGTCTTCTTCACGCCGTAGACGTCCTGGCCCCCGCTGCCGGAGACGAAGTAGCTCACGCCCTCCCCCTCTGGCGCGTCGAGAAGGTACTCCAGGTTATGGTCGTGGCCGCACAAGTAGGCGTCCACCTGCGGGCGAGGGGGGGGAGGGAGGAGGATGGGAAGCCGAGGTGAGAGGCGCGCGTGGGATTGGCCAGGACGTAATTTTGGGTCTTAGGGACACAAGGAGAAAAGCAGGGGAAGGCGGGTGGGCCATGGGGGGGGTATGGAAAGGATTGGGCTGAAATAGCAGAAAGGAAGGCGGAAAAGGACAAGAGAGACAGCGAAGGCGAGGGGGGGGGGGGAGGAAGGGGGGGAGGGCGGAATCCTCACATTGTATTTCTGCATGAGGGGCCTGACGTCGCGCTGGAGCTCGGGCGTGTCACCATGGTGGCCTGCCAAGACGGGAGGAAGGAAGGGAAGGAAGGCAGGTAGGAAGGGAGATGTGAAGTGGTGAGAAGGCCGGGTCGAGAGAAACCAAAGCTCCTCCTCCGATGAGAATACCACACAGTGTCCCACCCTTCCACCCTTCCCTCGCTCCCTCCCTCCCTCTCCCCCTCCTTGCCTGCCGAGTACACGGGGAAGTGCCCCGCGACCAAGAGCCAGTCGGCCGTTGACGCCGCCAGCGTCGCCTCCAGCCAGTCCAACTGCGCCTGCTTCCTCTTCGCCCTCGCTTCCTTACCCCCTCCTCCCCCCCATCCCTCTTTCTCCTCCTTCCTCGTGCCCTTCTTTCGTACACCAGTCGGGGGCCCCTCCTCCTCCCTCTCCTCCTCAGTCCCCTCCTCCTCCACCTGTCGGAGGGCGCGGGGCGGGGCATGTCCCTCCTCCACGTCCTCCCGCAGCACCCGCCGGTACGTGTCGTCGGCCAGCTGGATCGTGTCGAGGAAGACGATCTGGGGACAAGGCGGGAAAAAGGGAGGGAGGGAGGTAAGGAACGAAAGCGGAGGGGAGGTTGAATCCATGCCGCCGCCCTCGTCAGGCCATAGGTGTGGTCGTGCTGGTCAATCAATCAACCAACCAATCAATCAACCAGCCAATCAATCTATCCATCCATCCATCTATTTATCCATCCATCAATAAATCAATCAATCAATCAATCAATCAATCATCAGGCGAGATGCAGGTGTGCTAGTTTGGAGGCCGGTAGGGCTGTCACCGTTACGAGACGACACGACAAAAGGAAAGGAGGACGGGGGGAGGGGAAAGAGGGAGAGGTGGCAAGGCAGGGCACTTGGCGGGCTAGCGCACCTGCAGGCTTCGGCCGCCCCCGACGTCGGGCCATCTGAACGTGTAGTAGTGGTCTGGCATCACCCACCGCTGCGCCGGGTCCATCCGCTCCCGGTAGTACTCGATCTGGGCTTCTGAGTGCCTGAAAGGGGAGGAGGGGGGAGGGAGGGAGGGAGGGATATGAGGTCATTCAGCACAGCCCCCGCTCTCCCCCTCCATTCCTCCCTCCCTCCATCTCTCGGACCCACCCGCTGTAGTAGTCGTGGTTGCCTGTCAAGGAAGGAGTATGGAGGACAGAAGGAAGGACGATATGAGAGAGGGAATGGTTGAGAAACGGATCGACAAAAACAAGAGTGTGAGGGAAAGGACGGAGGAAGGGAGGGAGGGGGGGAGGAAGGGGAGGCCAACTACACGTACCAAGGATGGCGTACCACGGAATGTCGAGGAGGGAGGGGTCCGTATAGACCGAGCAGTAGCGGGAGGTCCAGAGCGGGTCGACCACGGACTCCACGCCCTCCTCGTAGATGTTGTCGCCTTACGCGAGGAGCAAGAAGGGGACCAAAATCGAGGAATGGGAATGAATCAGCTTCGTTCCATATACCCGGTATTTATGCTTCACGATGCAAGCGCATGCCGTTCTCATTGTTACTTGTTTTTCATCGATCATGGCAACCCCATCGAAGTTGAATCTCTTCCCTTCCCTCACTCTCCCCCTCCCGGCCTCTCTCCTTACCTAGTGCCACCACGAAGTGGGGTTGGTAAAGATTGCCCCAGGTGCCCATCGTAGCTGCCACTTGGCTTTGGTTCTGCTTACCCGAGCCCTTTGCGGAGAGAAAGAGGGAGTTGCGGGAAAATGGCGGGGAGGTGAGAGCGGTGGGAGCGAGGGGGACAGCTTTATCAAAAAGGAGCAGCACAGGGTGGCGGAAGAAAGCAACACTGGGGAGAACGAGGCACAACTGTAACCCATGAAAGCTATTGCTATGCATGTGTTTCGATGGGGGAACGAGCAAGGGGGCAGCGGGCGCACGCACCCAGTCTCCTATCGTGAAGAATGACCAGCTAGTCGGCTCGATGGCGGCAGGTAGGGCGCTAGACGTCAGGAGGGGAAAAAGGGACGGGAGGAGGGGAAGAAGGAAAAGACTTGCTGGTGATGGTGAGGATAATGGCGAGTGCATCCTTGAGTGCTGTGCGGGGTAGTGTGAAGCAGGTGCATGATTGAGTGTGAGATGCGATGACGTGAGAGTTCTGCATTAAGATGCATGCGAGCCGCAGCCACAGCCTCAGCAGGAGTGGCAGCTGGTTGACGCCAAGCACCTGATGCCCGCCTTTTCACATGTAAGACGATGACTGCGAGGAGAATGGAAGCGGTGGGCACAGTGGCACATTCTCTGTCATTCTGTGTAACTGCGCTTTTAAATGTTGAAGCCATGCGTTGCAGGGAATACATCTGTGCGCTGATTGAGTATGCGTAGATTTCTCGTTGTTTCACTTGGCCGACAGGTCGGTTCGAATGTGTGCGAGCAACCCCGAAGAAAGTTTGCTGCCCCGAAGATTGACTTTCCAGCCCACAGATTGCTCAATTTGTCACAGCATGGCTGCAATAATACATATTACTCGCGAGATGCAGCAAAGGGGAGGCGGCAGAGGGGCCAGACGAACGCGCGAACGTTAAATTCTTCTCATTAGGAAGTTTAAGTCTATACTGAGAGGTCCTATTTGAAAATAAACTCAATAAATCCACCACCAATAAAGAATCACCATTGACGCTCATAATATCATCTACTTACACACATCAGATCTATACTGTGCCCGGGTGCCGGGCCACCATGTCATCTTCCTCACATCATCAAACCGACCACCCCTGGAGCCGACTCCCCTCAAGCAGCGACCACCACCAAGGACGCCTTCTCCCGGCTCAAAATCAGGACAGAGAGCCTCCTGGAAAAGGCAAGAGGGACTGCAGCTTCTTGTGAGATGAATTCAAGAAAACGGCGACGGGCACTGAATGCGTGGTATGCGGGCCTAGCCCCGGCGGCTTCAAATTTACTTGGGAAGACATTGATCCCCACGGAACGCAGCGACTGTTGAAAAAGGGCAACCTGGCTCTTCACGTCGAAAAGAACAAGAAGCACCTGGAACATGTTGAGGCGGTCGCAGACAAGACCTCCGGGAATGCCGGGGGAAGTAAACGTTTCCTCAGCTATTTCCAGATGGCCAGCGCTTCTTCTTTACTCCCCCTCACCCTCCCTCTGCTGCTGGTGGTGGTTTAGTTCGTGGATGTAGTGGTGGAACTTGTGGAAACGGTGGTGGAGATGGTGTGGTTGATGAGATTAGAGTTGGTATTGGTGCTGCTGCCCCTTCTGGTGATGGAGTTGGTGAAACAGGAAAGGAGCCACAAGAGCAGCAGCCACCCGTCCTTGACGCTTGTGCCGGGCAAGGTGGGAGCCGAAATTTTCGGGGATCGTGCGGAAGCTTGTAGCGGAATGTCATCGGCGTATAGTAGAAAGGGCGCTCAATGGGCGCTTGCGCATTTCTTGAGGGATGCTTCCTGCCCGAGTGTGTTGTTTCTGCATCAGGGTTGAGTTTGACGCGTCAACCGTCGACGCGTCACAGCAACGCCACGTCACGTCAACCCCATGTCGACGTCCGAGTCGTCACGTCGACGTGGGGTTGACGTTTGGACTTCTTGCTTCTAGAGGCGAGTACCACGACTGTTTGCTCACGGATAAAATACACCCTCACACACGCACACTTACAGGGTTTCTGACTTGTCGTCAGAAAAAGGCTCTAGTGCCTCGTCTAGCACTCGCAATGCTGCCAGAAGCCTGCCAGTGGCTGCTCGGGAGGCATACGCGGAGGAAAGGGTCATGTGTATCAGAGATCTCAACCTGTACGCCACAGCCCAGCGGGTGAAGAAGGAGAAATCTTTTGCGTGGCCCTCCACCCTCTCTAGCCCTTCAATAAGGAGAGAAGGGGTGGCTATTACTGTATGGAACCCAACAAGTGGAAGAAAGGAAACTCGCAGGCGGGCGACCATGAGAAATCGCCACTCAGACGAATGGACTCGAGTCAAACGCCTCTCTAACGCAGAGGAGAGTGATACTATGTCGGCCTCGTCCTTCTTTGAATGATTTTCCCGATGAGGAGGAAGGAGATGCCGCTATCTTTTCCATGGAATTCGAAGACGATGACAAGCTCTAGCATTATTTTGGGTCATCTTTACTTTTGAGAAATAGCTTCCACTCACGAGTGAGGGGAGAAAGAGGGATGAGGCATATTACCTGATGTAAACCATGTAAAGAACAAAGCTGGCCACGATAGAAGCGCTCTCCAGGACGCCTGGTACAGGAAAGGCAACAAAGCTTTTTGATCGCGGCATTCATCCCAAGTATACTTGGGATCATAGACTGTCGGGGTCGCGTGAAAATTTTCTCTTATCTTGTATTGTTTCTGTAGTGTGCACCCTTGTAGGGCTTTTTCTGGCGCATGCCGAAGCAGGCCTCCACTGTATTGTGCGGTCGCCGTCCCACCCCCCAACCTCCAAAGGCCCATTTCGAGCCCGCACCCAGCACGATTTCCCTGGCTTCCTCCGCTCGCCGCCTTGCTGAAAGACTTGTCTTGACTATTATGAGCAATAGTCACACTTTCAGACCCTAAAATACTCTGGAAACCCTCAATATCACGATCTCCCAACGTCATGACATAAGTAGACGTTGGAATTTATGTGACACTGACGCGTCGACGTCAGAAATTAACGTAAACCCAACCCTGGACCTGCCTCCTGCCTCATTGCCGCCGACGGCGGTTTTAAATTCCTTCCCCCTCTAGTTTGATGGCCACAAATTCCATCCTTGCCTCCAGGATCTCTATCCCTTCCCAAGCGTAGATGAGTTTCATCCTTGTGTCCAGGCCATCCAGTCGCATCACCCTTATGCCGCTTGCCCTTATTGTTTTTTGGTCATTTTGGTGTTTTCGGGTACGAGAGACACACAAATGAGTAACTGCCGACCGGTTTTTTTGTTTTCTCTCAAAACCGGCACCCACAGCGCACGACACGCACACGCATGCCCACACACCACACCCCACACGTTAGTATACTAATGTAATTTCTTTCCTACAGCTCCCCACAGGCCGCTACTCCATCCATAGCGTTCAAGATCTTCACTTTTCGTCCTCCTCGCCTTCCGCCTCAAATCGCCATCCTTCCTCGCCCTCCACGACCCTCCAGGTACACCTCCTACCGAGACCCTCAGCCATGTTGCGTCTGCATAGCTGCACTGAAAGGCCTTATCAGGTGCTCGAGATGCGTGCTGTGTGCCCTTGTTTTCCCCCTGGGCCTTCGGGTGGGTTTAATTTGCGGCATTGATGGCTGCCTGCGTGGCCCCCACAGCCACGTTGCGCCTGCACAGCTAGACTCAAAGGCCTTCGTAGGTGCTCTCTCGGCGCGAGCACTGCAGCGGCTCAGTCCGTGTTCAATGGTACCACTGTGAGGCAGTTCTTGATTAGGCGATGCGCTTGACATGCGAGCCAGCCCGCCATGGCCATGTGATCCATCATGACCTGGGCGTGAGCACTGCATCAAGACGTAACACACATACATTACTTTCTCTTCCTTTCACCTTTGACCCACTTTCTATGTCCCTCCCCACTTCTCATCCAGCCATCCATTGAAGGCCTTAACACAAGCGCATGAGGAATGCCTGCGCCGATCTCACGTGCCCGCTATGGCCGTTTCCTCGCCTATTCTCTCCTCCAATTTGCCCTAGCTTATCTTTCTGTCGCTTCTTCTCATAGCCTGAGCCCACATCGAACTCGCATTAATAATTTTTTACCGGCCGCGATAGATGCGGTATGTTGCGGCTGCTGGAGATGAAGTATCATGGGAGGGTCGGTTGCGGGGCCGGGAACTTATCCGATCATTCACGAAGAAAAAGTCTGCAGAGAACCCCTGATTTATGATTCGTGCGGAATTTCCATTTTATTCAATCCAATCCCTCTTGAACATTTTCCCACAGCATGACCAAAACCTGGGACTTATTACGGAGAGTGGTAGTCGGCATGGAATCGAATGGGGCAACGTTAGAGAGCGAGCCGACGATAGCACCAGCAGCAGTAGCAGCGGCGGCAGCAGCAGCCTTAAGGATAATGCGGTTATGATCTCTGTCACGCCTTCCGTACTTCAAAAGTCCGGGGATGTGGTCCAGGTAGGGCGGGAAAGAAGGAAGGAAGAAGGCAACGGAGAGGGGCGAGGCGCCTGAAGTTGTACAAGAGATCGACAATGGTAGACAATGAAATTGTGCAAGAGATCGACAATGGTAGACAATGATACAAATTACTGATCATACTGGCTGAACCGTCTTTCCTACCCCTTCGTTCTTATTCCCTCACAGGTGTGCGTTGCTCATGTCCCGGAGCCCAACCCCTTGATTGACTTCATCGCGGCCTATGCCCCGGCAGATGCGGATCTTCACGCCACGGTCCCCGTGAAGGCGAGGAGGGAGGAGGGAAGAGAGTGTGAAGAGCCGGCGAGAGGGGGGACGGAAAGGGGAATATCTGGGAGTGAGCGAGGGAGGGAGGGGTAGAAAAGACAGACGGATGGAGGGAAGAAAAGAAATGAGGATAAAGAGTGAGATGCAGACGCTCCTGTGGATTTTCTCACATCTTATGGTCTCCCTTTCAACTTCCCTGTTCTTCTCTTCACCCTCACCCAACAGCTCAAGTACCTCCATGAAGAGAAGTTGCACTCCTCCTCATCCGCCCTCTACTCCTCTACCGGCCAAGGCTGTGTTTCCTTCCGCCTCTTGAATCTAAGGGACGCATATTCATTCGTCTTAATGCGAGGTAGCTTGACCTCTCCCTTACTGCTTGCGAGGTCTGCGGCCATAGGGTTCAAGGAACCAAACGAAGTAGGGCGGGAGAGATATTACGGGAGGAAGGAAGGGTGAGAGGAAAAGAGGAAGAAAGGAAAAGTATAGTGAAGACGTTCTGCTCAAATTTTCCCACACAACACACAGATAACGCAGGTCCACTTGGCGCTCACAGGAAATGACGGAGAGGTACGTAGAGGATGTCCTTCCCTCCTTTTATCTCTCCCTTCCATCCTCCCCCTCCCCTCCTCGGGCAGATATAACGTCCCAACCAACTTCCCTCCCGCAGATGAGCGTCACATGGATCACCCGCGATACCGAAGCGCCCGTCGTGCAGTGGTGGGCTGCTATGCCGGAGGAAGACAGAAGAAGGAAGGGAAGGAGAGCGAGGACCATTAGGAGGCAAGCGAAGGAGGGGAACAGCAATTGTCTGACCATTAAGCAGTATCCGCAGTCGCCGAACAACGCAAAGGCGGAATCAGGGGGCTCGGCGGCAATCTTCTCCCAGCCATTGGACCAAACACAGGTAGCGTCATATCTCGACTTTTCCTCCTTCCAATGAGCACCAAAATCTTAACTCCCCTTCTATTTTTCGTCACTTCCCTGCTCACGAGCGCCACAATATGAACACCGTTTCTTTCTTTCTCCTCCCTTTCCCTCCTCTCCCCCCCTCTCTCTGTTTGCCTCCAGCACCAGGCGCTTGCTACAACTACCACCTACAGTCGCCAAGACATGTGCTCTCCTCCTGCTACCACCGTCGGCTTCCATGACCCTGGTGCCATCCATTTGGCATTGATGCGGGGTTTGAAAGGAGGGAGAGACTACACGTATCGCGTTGGAGATGCAGGTACGTGAAGGTTAGGGGAGAGAATGCAGTGGAGAGGATCTCCAAAATTACCTTCTCGAGACCGGGTGCATTCGACGCTCTTTCATTCCCTTTCTCATCCTTCTCCCTCGCTAAAACCCCGCCAGAATTGAACGTCTGGAGCGGCTGCATAACATTCACTGCACCTCCCTTCTTCCCGTCTGAGGAGGAGGAGGAAGGTAAAGAGGTAGGCAGGGCAGACAAGACCTATACTTTTGCTGTGTTTGGAGATATGGGTACGGCGGAGGAGGACGGAAGCACTAACATGGTTAGTGGGGAGGTAAGTAGCCAGATGGGGAGGCAGGGCTTCGAATGAACTTGTCTTGGGTCATTCGTATTGGCGTATATTTAATCTATACTTTCTCCACCTTTCCGCCGCTCCCTGTCTTCCCTCACTCAGATTGCCTCTCTCAGCACCACGCGCCTCTTGCTCCAAGCCCTCTCCTCCTCTTCCTCCAACCCTCTCTCCCGCCCTCCACTATCTCTCGTCCTCCATATCGGCGACCTCGCCTACGCTAAGGGCTATGATTACCAGTGGGACAGTTTCTTCACTCAGAATGAGAAGATTATGAAGGTTTCCTTTTTGCCCTCCCTCCCCTCCTACCCTCTTTCACTCTTTCTCTCTTTCCCTCGATTCCTCCCTTTCTTCCTCTAGTCCTTCTTTTCTCCATCTCTCACTGCATGGATACTCTCAATCTACCTCTGCACGCACTCTCTCTGTTTTCTTTTCTTTCCTTAGGTTGTTCCTTGGATGGTCTCTTCGGGCAATCACGAGCGGGAAGCCAGCGACGTCTCTCGTTTTCACCAATCGCCGTCTCTTTATATAGGTACGACCTTCCGTGCTCTTCACTAGGTTCTTTGCTTTCTTTCCATCCGATCCAGCAGACACCACACCCCACACGGCTCAAATTTATCGCACTTGGCTCTGACCCTCAACCTTCCCTCCCCTCCTCCCTACTCTTTCCTTTCCTCCATCCTTCCTCCAGGTGAAGACAGCGGAGGGGAGTGTGGAGTTCCCACTCAGCTTCGTTTTTCCATGCCGGGTCCTTGGCAAGAGGCGGCGAAAGACGAGCCCTGGTACTCATTCACCAGCGGGCCCGTCCATTGGGTGGTGCTGTGTATTGAGAAGGTGAAATGGGCGGGAGCACGTGAAGTAAAGAGCGGGGTTCACAAGGATGGAAGCAAACTCTGTTCTTATAATCATATGTGTAAACAAACATATTTACTTATGCATACGCACACAGGAGTTTATGCCTGGCTCGCCGCAGCACGATTTCCTGCTTGACACCCTCTCCTCACAGGTGTGTCTTTTCTTCTCTGATTCCTCGTCTTTCAAGACTATGAAGCGCCCCTCTTTTTCACGTTCCTCCCACCCTCTCACTTCTCTAGGTGAATCGCACACTCACCCCATGGCTGCTGATTGCAGCTCACCGGCCCATGTACCTCGATAGCTCGGACGACCCCGACCAAAAAGACTCGGATCAATTTGTGGCGAAGAAGATGCAAGAGGGCCTGGAGGACGTGCTGGTAGGAAAAGGAAGGGACTGAGAGGAGGAAGGAGGACAATGGGTATATTTATGTATAGTCTCTCACGCGCTTTAATCTCCCACAGATGCACCACAAGGTGGATCTAGCGCTTTACGGCCATCATCAGTAAGCACTTTCCCCTCCCCCCTCTTCTTTTTCCCGCATATCCCACTTACCCTCCTTCCCTCCATTTCCCGCAGCTCCTACCAACGCACCTGTCAGGTGTACCACAATGAATGCCTTGCTCCTAGCACCAGTGCTGAGTACAAGGCGCCCGTTCACGCAGTGGTTGGTACGGCTGGGAAAGACTTGCATGGGAACGGTAGGTCGGAAGCGAAAGAAAGGGGCATTGATAAAGATCGCCTCCGATTCGAATCAACATGCCGTCAGGTATCTCGCTCTCAAGGCACGCATTCTTTTCCCCCCTTTTCTCTTTCTATTGACCCTCTCTTGCTCCCTCCAGTCCTGGCTACTCCGCCCGCAATCTTTGAGCATGTGGACACGGGCCACTTCGGATTGACCCTGATGACGGTAAACCGCACGCACCTCACCCTTACGCTCTATAGCGATGAGGAAGGCGGGAACGTTCTGGACACATTTACCCTGCTAACGAAGGGAGGAGGGTAGGGAGGCTAGGCACCAATGGTGAGAGCCGAACGACTGAGATCACTGGGTAATCTGAGACAATCAGATTCACTTTTAGTTCTTAAAACAGCGCACCCTCTCGACTAATCTGACCCCTGAATTTTCCACGCCTGTGGAAAAGCAATGGCCTTGTGTGACCTTTGCTTTGGCTGAATGTCATCCACTTGCCAGAAGGGTGTTGTTTTCCATCACGTGGGCAAACGCGTATCAGAGCGCGCAAAAATTTGCGGGTCCGTTGGTCTCCCCCTATTGTCGCAAGACATATTCGTTTAGTATTGGGTTTTTTCCTGTAAGTAGTGTTTGGTTGATGTAGCCCAAAATGTGCCACTCCGACGCTGGAGCGAGAGCGTCATCGACCTTGAAGAAGCCTACCTATGCGATCAAAGAGGCACAGTGACACGTATCGCACGTCATCGACCTTGAAGAAGCCTACCTATGCAATCAAAGAGGCACAGTGACACGTAACCGTATCTCGCGTCATCGACCTTGAAGAAGCCTACCTATGCGATCAAAGAGGCACAGTGACACGTAACTCACGTCATCGACCTTGAAGAAGCCTTCCTATGCGATCAAAGAGGCACAGTGACACGTAACTCACGTCATCGCGTCATCGACCTTGAAGAAGCCTACCTATGTGATCAAAAAGTCGCAATGACATTACAAATTGCTACATATATTGGTTGTTATTGTGGTGGAGTTTTTGTCGTTTTTCCTGGAACATTATTTGTTTGTGATTTGCGTTGTCGTAGGTTGACTTTCTTTGGCCTGGTATTTATCTACATTGTCATTCCTACTCCTACACGAGTACACAGCTTAAACTATCGACTACATATGTCCGGATGCGGCAAAGGAATCAAGGACCTTGGCAAAGGCGGCGGAAACGGTGATCGGGAGGGTGATATAGTGATCAAAAAAAGATGCAGACGGAAATGTAGAGTATGCAATCGTAGTACGTCTTCTTCTGTCGCAGTCATTTCTGTCTTTTCGTCTGATGACGAGGGTGGCAAAGAGGAGAGAAGAGAAGAAGATGATGTATCATCTTCTGTCGCAATCATTTCTCTCCTTTCGTCTGATGACGAGGGTTGCAAGGACTCTGTTAGGGTTAGGGTTAGGGTTAGGGTTAGGGTTAGGGTTAGGGTTAGGGTTAGGGTTAGGGTTAGGGTTAGGGTTAGGGTTAGGGTTAGGGTTAGGGATAGGGTTAG
>Ga0160420_100350_pt1 | contig 21903 bp, 17 predicted proteins | sample CelAP2metagpilot_FD_108197 | JGI IMG/M metagenome (GOLD analysis project Ga0160420, IMG submission 108197) | Phycosphere-associated microbial communities from algal ponds in Kailua-Kona, Hawaii, USA - Cellana AP2-5-5 metagenome pilot | ecosystem: Engineered > Artificial ecosystem > Aquaculture >... | reverse complement strand
GTGTGTGTGTGTGTGTGTGTGTGTGTGTGTGTGTGTGTGTGTGTGTGTATGTGTGTGTGTGTGAATGTGTGTGAATGTGTGTGTGTGTGTGTGTGTGTGTGTGTGTGTGTGTGTGTGAAACTGACCCACAAAACCGTTGATTGACATGCGGCGTGAAAAAAAGACAACCAGGTGTATGCTTTCGAGCGGAATCAAATAAATAGGGCACCGATCTCGTCCTGTAATCCCTCCCCTTTTCCCTTTCTTTTCACGTCCTACCTCCTCTGCCTTCTCCATCTCCTCCAGCTGCTTGATCGCCGCCATTTGGACCTCCTTTTCTTGTTCCTTCCTCCTTGCCTCTTCCTCTTCCTTCCGCTTCTGCATGGCTGCAGCCTTGGCTGCCGCTGCCTCTGCGTCATCGTCTCGTTGTTTTTGCTGCGCCGCTGCTCTTTCTTCGGCGCTTGGTGGTAGTGGAGGAGAAAGGGCAGCAGCAGCAGCTACCGGAGGTTTTTCTTTGCTGAGAAGGGTCACGGGAATGTCCTTGCTGGCTTTCGTCGTCCTGCCGCTAGACTTGCGTGTGCCTCTACCACTACCGCTGCCATTACGGTCGCCGCGTTGGCGCCGTTCTGTGTAGGTTATGAAGGGTGGAATGGGGCATGTGAGTATGGCGCGTGGCGAGAGGGTGCGCGGATGGGGGGGAGGGAGGAAGGGAGGGAAGAAACGAGAAAGGGACAGGTACCACCGATACCTTTGCCGGCTCCATCGCCACTGCTAATGGCTCCCCCACCTTTATCATCGCCGCCTTTTTGCATCCCTTAAAGGATTCTACCCTGAAGGTATGAAATGTGCAGAAGTGTAGGAAAATTTGATGAGGAATTATGATCAAGGGGGGAGGTCGATCCGTGCCGAGAGGTTGGGAGGTCGATCCGTGCCAAGAGGTTGGCACCATATTCCGATGCATTCTTTGACATACAGCAGCGCCCCGTCGACGTCTTCGAGCCCTCCCTTTTCCCTGTGACTATCGGCAAACTTGTAGAGGCTGTGTTCTACTACAGCGGAGCAGGCTCGCTTATTCTGCCACAACGGCGATTGACGGGAAGGCCGACGGGAAGAAGGAAGGCTGGTGCCATCAATTCAATGATGCCACCACGAGCACACCAGCACGCACGTCCAAGAAGCTTGTGGCGTGCGTAAAAATGTCTGTGTACTACGCGGGGATGTATTCCTGGCTTTCTCGCTCTGTGTGGGTTGGTGGACACGAAAGCGCAGGCTTGATGGCTTAGCCTACTTGCACTAGTGTGTCACACACACCCATGACAGGCAAAACATGCCTTTCGAACGATCACATTGCGTCAACATACTACACAAAACCCTCAATATCGCTTCCTCGATCCCGTTCTTGACAGCGACATCGTCCTCGCGACAACTCTGTCCTCACATTTCCCACATTCCCCACCACAATCACGCATGCAGACGAGCTCCATTGCAAGATGGGCTGCGCTACCTTCCTCCTTCTGAACGCTCTCCTCTTGGCTGCGACGACTGTGGCGCAAAACGTTACTTACGTGATGAATACGGAGAGCTGCAAAGAAGGGACGTTCAGCAGAATTTTTACGCGCGTGGGCCGGGCAGATTCGAGTTGTACATTGCTGCCGGGCCTTCAGCACGGCACAGTTGAGTGTACTGGGCAAAACGGTGAGGCCACAGGCCAATTATGGGGCACAATCAAGTAAGCCAAAGACGTAAAAGGGTCACGGTTATTGGAGAGGGCAAGCTAAATCTAACCTGCTCAATTACCATGCATCTCACGCTCCTACATCCATCTATCCATCCATGACAGCTACAAGTGCTCTTCCGATTTCTTGCCCCCTATGGGAAACTTTTCATTAAAACCGGGATGCAATGTGAGGATAGCAAACACGACCCTTTCGGTACTTTTGGAAGGGTGCCCGGGCGAACCGAAGCGCGCCCTGCGCCGGCGTGGCTAGTAAACGTGCGATAAGGGTGAAAGCGAGAAGAAAAAATAATTTTTGTGCAAGAGTTTATTTTGGATGGGTACAAAAATGAGCCTGGAAGCAAATCGTCGCAGTGTGCGAATACACGAGATTTCACATGTCAAATGGCGCTTTGAGCGATGAGGAGCAAGCGGGAGCTAGCGGGCCGAGAGATATAAGGAGTAATTTGATTCATCAGGGGCAATTTGGATACCGCATTATTTAAATGGAACAGCGACTTGTGAAGCAAAAGTGCACATGATATATGCATCGACTATCACCGTGGCAACAAGGGAAGAGAGGGGAATGTCGGCCCTAGGAACGCAGAGTCGGTTTTCATGGAAGGGTCTCCACGTAAATCCTACCAATAATTAAAAAATTAAAATCTTAAATCCTACAAATGACAAACAAACAATAAATAAGATGAATGTATGAATATAATATAAGTTAGAAGCTTTTAGTCGGAGTAGCTGGGATTTGACCATATTTGAAGAGATGGAGCTGATCAAAATGGAAAAGGTCGGAACATATCGAGTATTTCCACAATTTATGATGATTATACGAAAGCCAAGATCGCACGAGCCCCGAGATGGCTCAAATGCTCAAGATCTAGGTGCCCTGTCTTTTGGGGGATGACGCTCTGCACGGTGAAGCGTCAGCCTCTAAAAAATTCCCAATCTAAACTCCTCCCCGCTGACATCCTCTTTTATCCCCCTCACCCTTCTCCTCCTGGCCCTGTGTGGGCCGTCCGGGGACTTTGCCTGATTAAAAACCTGTCAAAGCTGCTTGAAACCCTCGGACAAGGAATAAGGGGTGAATAGGCAACATTTTATTGTTGGGAGGCTATCACTCGTATGCAAGTCCTAGAGGACGTCAGGTTGCATGCGATAGTTCTATAGGAGTGTAGGGGGGAAAAGCAAACCCCCACTGTCGAAGCGATTCGCTTTTTCCAACATATCCAAGAGCCCGCCACACATTTACCGTACTCATCAACACAAGTAAAACCAGAGCCAGATGCTCTATTAAACTACTCCTGCGGCAGAAGGGCACGTTCAAAAAAGGGCAAGCGCGCCTTTTCCTTTCTCGGATTCGCGCCAAAGGAGACGCAAAAAAGAGACAGGGACGTCATCAAGCGAAGTATCCGAGGGTAAGCTGCACCCTCAAGGCCTTACCGGCTTCTTCCCAATTATTTCGCTGTTCTTCTGCGGTGCCCACCTAATTTAGCTCCATAGTAGGGCTGTGCATGAAGTTCTTGTGAAGTTGCAAGGAGTGGACAACCCTGCACCACGCGGCGGAGAACGCCGCCGGGAAAGAAGCATGCCGGGCAGAAGTTGCTTGACTTTGGATCTTCATATGCAGCGAGCCTCTCCCTCTTCCTGCTTCTCCCCTTTGTTGCAGCGGACGCCCGAAAAGGAAGCTTTGGACTCGCGTGCTACGATTTAACTTGTCCCTTCTCATGCACGCACACAGGTGGCATTTTTTTCGTGGGCCGCCTCGACGGTTCCCCATGCAGGTCACTTATGCGTTGCAAACAACACTTTGCGGTGCCTCCCCGCGATAGCGCCGCCGTTCTTAATTCATTTCCCTTCCCCTTCTCATAACCATAGGCGAAGATGGGGGGGACAGAGGAACCATGCAAAACCCTTTGGGTGGGAGACATCCAGGTACGTCTGGAGAGGATACACAGGATAAGGAGCACGCGGGGTTGGATGCTGCTGGTTTTGCCCTTGGTAAATTGCATGCCCCATTACAAGCGGATCGAATAGGCCTCGGGGCGGCCATCGCGTCGTCGCCTCATCATATCACTTGCGGTGCAGTTGCCATCCTGATCTTGCGGCCACATAGAACGTTGATGCACACACATTCTCATGCACACTCCTTACACACAACGTACACACAGCCTTCATGGGACGAAGCATATGTGGGCAGCCTCTTCGCAAATACAGGTCAGTATTTACGAGATTATTTAGGCTCCGTTCAGCAATAGGGTCGGTTTGAAAGGACGGGAAAAATCGAGAAAGAGAGTGACGGATTAAAGGAAGAGAAGAAGTCAGATTGGAGAAGATCTTGGAAGCCGAGAGAAGTGGAACCGCAGGAGGTGTGGGTAATGTTGGAATGTTCAGATCTTGATTTTAATTCCGTAAGGCCACTAGCAGATGCATTAGGTACAACGAAGACAATCTCTAATTGAGAGATTAAACAATTGAATCCAGTCCTCACCCTCCCTCTCCTCCGTCTTTTTACACCCTCCCTCTTTTCCTCCCTCCCTCCGTTCGTCCTTCAGGATTGGAAGAAGGAGACGTCGTGGAAGTCAAGTTGATCCGCGACAAGCATACGGGTTTCCCGGCCGGATATGGCTTTGTGGAGTTTTCTTCGCTTGAGATAGCCGAGAAGGTCCTCGAGACGTGCAATGGCAATGCAATAGGTAGGAGGGAGGCAGGGAGGGGGGGAAGGGAAGAGGAAGGGGGGGGGGAAATACTGCTTTGGAGAGACTTTTGAAGAGGAAATGTAAGAAAACACAATTGTACACATGTTTGTAAAAGGAGAGACTTGTGAAGAGGAAATATAAAAAAACATGATCGTACATATGTTTGTATAAGAATAAGATTAGAATCTATGCGCACCTACTTCCTCCCTCCCTCTCTCACTCTCTCACTCACCCTCCCTCCCTCCCTCCCTCCCCTCCTAATTTCCTTCCCTCCCTCGCAGAAGGGACGCCTTTCCGTTTCCGGCTTAACTGGGGCGCGGGCGGAAAGCGCTTGGAATCCGTGCCGGAGTTTTCCATTTTCGTCGGTGATTTAGCCCCGGACGTAACAGATCAGATGCTTCAAGCCGTTTTCGGGGAAAAATACCCCTCGACCTTGGGCGCAAAGGTAGGGAGGGAGGGAGGGAGGGAAAGAAAGAAGTAGGGAGGGAAAGAAAGAAGTAGGGAGGGAAAGAAAGAAGTAGGGAGGGAAAGAAAGAAGTAGGGAGGGAAAGACAGAAGTAGGGAGGGGCAGAAAGAAGTAGGGAGGGGCAGAAAGAAGTAGGGAGGGAAAGAACTAAGTAGGGAGGGAAAGAACTAAGTAGGGAGGGAAAGAAAGAAGTAGAGAGGGGCAGGTGTTTAAAAATTCTTCGAAATCGTTTCCTCATGAAGGAATAATTAAATCCATCGATCAACTCACCATTTCCCCCCTTCTTCCCTCCCTTCCTCCCTCCCTCCCTTCCAGGTGGTGATGGACCCAGTGAGCGGAATGAGCAAAGGCTTCGGCTTTGTGCGCTTCGGTGATGAAGAGGAGAAGGATCAGGCCTTGGCCTCGATGACCGGCGTTTCGTGCGGCAGTCGTACCATCCGTGTCGCGCCAGCCACGGCCAAGAAAGCGGCGGGTAGTGTAACGGGGATAGGAGTGGGAGGGGGAGGGATGATGGTGGGAGGAATGCATGCCCTCCCACACCATCAGCATATGCTGCACCATCCACACGACCATGTGATGCTGAGTGGGAGCCCGATGGCGGGGCCGGCGTCAAGCGCAGGAGGAGCAGCAGCAGCCGGGGGAGGGGGTGGGGCAGCCGGAGGAGAGGGGGAGGACCCCAATAATACGACTGTCTTCGTGGGAGGTATCGATGGGGGGGTGACGGAGGACGTGTTAAGAGAAGCCTTTTCCGGGTTTGGTGACATAGTGTACGTGAAAATCCCGCAGGGACGGGGGTGCGGATTCGTTCAGTACGTGCTTCGAGCCAGCGCCGAGGCGGCGATCGCCAAAATGCAGGGCGGGGACGTGCAAGGTTGCAAAGTCCGTTTGTCATGGGGCAGGTCGAGTCCAACACGGTCAGGGGGGAGGATGGGGGGGATGGGAGTAGGGGAGGGAGGGATGGGGGTAGGGGGGCCAGCAGTTGGATATCCGGGTATGTATGCGACCGCGGGACCGGGGGCGGGGCCACCAGAATACTACCCTCCAGGCATGCATTTGCACCACCACCATCAGCACCCGCAACACGCACCACACCCGCCGCACCCACACCACCACCAGCAGCAGCAGCAGGGCGGCTATTTTGCGCCTGGCCCGATGCCCTATTCGCAGCCTGTATCCCCCTACCTCCCCCCCTACCACCAGCACCAGCAGCAGCACCAGCAAGCGCCCCCTCACTACCACCAAGCTCAAGGAGGGGGAGGGGGAGGGGGCGGGGGCGGAAACCCTTATTCACACATGACCTATCCCTACCATCCCCACCATCTGCACCCTCATTCCCTGCCTCCCCCGATACCAGGCCAAGAGAGAGGGGGCTACGGCGGGCCTTATTCATCTGGAGGGGAGAGCCCGGGAGGGAGGGAGGGAGGGAGGGAGATGGGCAGTAGCACGGCATATTATTACGAGGGAGGGAGGGGAGGGGATCCCAACCTGCCGCACCGACCACCAGGAGGGGGCAGGAAGGGGGGAGGGGTGGGAGGAGGGATGAAGGGGCTGACAGCGCAGATGGAGGGCTTGGACATGGGAGGAGGGGGGGGGAGGCAGGGAGATGGATATATAAAAGGAGGGATGCCACCAGGGAGGGGAGGGCCGGGGGGAGGGGGGCCAAGAGCCTACGGCTACCGCGGGCCACAGGGGGGGGGTGGATACAAATATGGGCCGCCGGCCGAAGGGATGCCTCGAGGCGCTGCAGAGGGTGGAGTCTATTCAGGTGCTTACCCACCTAGATGAGTGAGGGAGGGGGGTAGGTAATCAAGGAGGGACGGGAGGAGGACAGGAGGGACGGGAGGAGGAAGGGCGAGAGGTTGAAGAAGGGGTGAAAATTGCTCTTTGGAATTGAGCAAGTGGAGGAGGACAAGAAGATGGAGGAATGGAAGAGGAGGGAGGACAAGAACAATGAGACGGGCGAAGACGAGGAGGAGGGTGGTGGTGGTGACGGCGCGAAAGGTACGCGATGGGCGTGAGTGCAGGAGAGTGTTGGAGTGTGTGCTTCCGCATGCCCATCATCTTTTATTTTTCTGTCCCTGGTGGGTATGTTCCCTATCAGTGTATCCATGTATTTATCTATGGGGTTAGGCGTGGTCTTCATGTGCCACCCGCCGGTGTATCAGACCGGGGTCAGGAAGAGAAAGAAGAAGAGCAGGAGGAGGAGGAGGAGGAGGAGGCGCAAATACAGGGTGATGAGTAGAAGGAACGAGCGGGGAAGAGAGACTGAGCCCCGGAGTGTACTATAGGCTACAAATGGAGGAGGGGAGGGAGGAAGAGAGGCAGGGAAAGAGGGAGGGAGGGAGGTAGGGAGGGAGGGGGATAGGGAGGGAGGAAGGGCTTGGAACCACCAAGCAGAAGAAGGGGTTTAGTTGTTTAGTGATCAAGAGAATAATTTCAGAGACAGGAAAGGTGGTTACAGAAATGGCTCGAGGAAGACACACAGAGAGGGGGTGTGTGTTGGATGGGGAATAGAGGGGAGAAGGGAGGGAGATAGGGACAGGGAGGGTAGGGGGAAAATAGGAAAGCGCGGCTTTCGGAATAGAGACGGCATTGAACGATTTCCAGAAAAACGCATTCGCACGAGAAGTAGTGGTTCTTTCTTCACTTTCCCGTGGTGCAGCTGGCTGCACCCATGCGGATCGGAGGGAGGGAGGGCGAGAAGTAGAAGATAGGAAAGAGGCGGTGAGTCGACACGAAGTTAGATGCAGTTAAAGACCGAGGAAGAAACAATTGTACACGATCTCATCGGTGCTCCCTTCTGTTCTCTTTTATTTTGGTTTTTTGCTGCTGCTACTGCTACTGCTGTTGCTTCAACTGCTGCTGCTTCATCTGCTGCTGCTCCATCTGCTGCTGCTCCTGCTGCCATGCCCTCTCGTATCTTTCTCTGTATTTCGCTGCCAATCTTCTTTTTTTGCGAGTATGGGTGGTGCAACGTGCTGGGCAGGATCCTTACCCCTTGTGTTCCGTCGATTGTTTTTTCTTTCTTACTCCTGTTGAACTACCTCGCTCCTGCATGTATTCAAACGTGCCTCTGCTGTTGCTCCCCTCCTCCTCCTCTTCTTCTTCTTCCTCCTCCTCCTCCTCCTTACTCGTTCATTTAATCGTCGTTTGACTCTGCACCGCACCCTTTTCCTCACTTCCTTCGATCAATTCTTCCCTCCCTCCCTCGGCAAAAACCGCAGGCGCGTCTGCCCTCTCTGTCCTCCCGTCGCAACGGGCGACCAGTCTAATCCCACCTTTGCTCGCTTTCGATTCGTCTCGACAGGCAAAGGCCCGACAGGAGAAGGTGGGAAGGGGGATGAGGAGGAAGAGGAGGAGGAAGAGGCGGGTGAAAAAGAGGAGGAGAAAGAGGAGGAGGAGGGAGAAGACGAGGGAAAGTTTGCATGGGCGACACCACCTTGCGGTTCCCACCGCTGCTGCTGCTGGCGATACTGCTGCTGCTGCTGCTGCTGCTGCTGCTGGTGATAGGTATGAAGTGGGGAGGGGCGTTTTGGTCCTCGTCGTCGTTGAGGCTGGTCGGAAAAGGGATGGTAATAGAACTGCTGCTGTGGCTGCTTTGGTTGTTGGTACTGTTGGTGCTCTTGGTTGTGCTGATATGGTGGAGGAGGAGGAGGAAGGGGGTGAAGGGAGGGGGGGCCTGAAGGGTAGTCGGAACTCTGCTGGCGCTGCTGGTAGTAGGCATCGCGGGCAACGGAGGGAGGAAGGCACAGCTGCTGCTGCTGCTGCTGCTGCTGCTGCTGCTGCTGCTGTTGCTGCTGCTGCTGCTGCTGCTGCTGCTGCTGCTGCTGGTGGTGATGATGATGTTGCTGATGACGCTGAAGCTGCTGATGTTCAAAGTAAGAGATCGACGGCGTGATTGTCCCGCGAACCCACTGCTGCTGCTGTTGCTGCTGCTGCTGCTGCTGCTGCTGCTGCATCCGCCAACCACTATACTCATCCCCTTTCCCCTCGTCTTCCTCCTCATCCCCCGCAGGCAAGAGTGATGCCAGATGGCCTACAGCCCGACGAGACAAATCAACGTGACAGAGAGACGAGAACATGTCCAAGGCCGACTTGGGGAGGGTGGGGAAGGCGGAATGTAGGAGGGAGGGAGGGGAGGAGAGGAGGCGGCGAAGGGGCATAGAATGGAGCATGAGCAGGGCAGACCACATGTTGAGGGAGGGAAAAGAGGCCAAGAAGGATGCTTGGTCGACCTGGGAGGGGGAATGGGGAGGTTGAGAGAAAGAGGGGGTTCGGGGAGGGAGGGACGGATAAAGGGAGGGACGGATGGAGGGAGGGAAGAAGGAAAGGAGGGGAGTGACCACTCACAATTTCGATCCGCGACGTCGCCCGCTGGAGCCAGGTATCTCCATCAGCACTCGCCGTCTTTCTCTCCCTCCGCCTCCTCTGCGTCTCCTCCACCGCCAGCCGCACAATCCTCTGCAGACTCCCCGTCGTCCCTCCCTCCAAACCCACCCCCTCCCTCCCTCCTTCCCTCCCTCCCTCCCTCCTCCCTGAACCCGCCACCCGCACAATCACCTCCGCCCGTGAATTGAAGAACGAATTATGAATCGCCCGTATCGTCGATGCATGCAGCAAGGGATCCCCCTCGGGCAAGAGCACCAGAAATAGCAAGTCATATCTCAAGCTGCAATCAATCAAATCCTTAATCGCCTGCTTGTAGGCCTTGAACGCCGGATCCGCTGCACTTGCGACAATGTCCGTCAACCCCAGCAAGCGCATTCCCGTGCGCTCATCCAAGACCAGATCGATCCCTCCCCCCCTCCCTCCCTCCCTCCCTCCCCCTCCGCCATTAGAGAGGGGCAGAGGGACATCCACGACGGTGATATTGTGGGTGTGGGCAAGTCCAGCCACAAAGGCGCCGTCCTCCAGATCAAGCAGACGCTCGGCGATCAAGCAGGTGGCAGGGGGGGGGCGAGGAAGGGAGGGGGGGGAGAATGAAGGAGTGAGGGAGGGATGGGCGATGGGGATGCAGGAAAGGGGGCCGGTCCTTGAGGAGGAGAAGAAGGAAGAGGCGGAGGCATTGGAGGAGGAAGAGAGATGCTGAGCTTGGTGTTGTGCCTCATCACCGTAGCTACTGCTGTTGTTGTTGTTACTGCTGATGATGCTGCTGCTACTGCTGGGCAGAGAGAAAAGAGGGCGGGGCGGAGGGTGGCGAAGCTTGAAAAACTCGTCTAAGAGCCCTCCTCCTCCTCCTCCTCCACCACCACCACCACCACCTTCTCCTCCTCCTCCTTCCCTTCCTCCTCCTCCTCCTCCCCTGCTGCTTTTGAATGCATTGCCGATTTTTGGCTTGGTTGGGGTTATCAAGAAGGAAGCGGTGGAAGAAGAGGGGGAGGAAGAGGAGGGTGGCGATGAAGAGGGCTTAAGCACCTCCTTAGCTCTTCCCGTAGGTTGAGGGAGCGAGGGAAGGATGGAGGGAGGATGCAGCACCGAATTCTTCTCCTCTTTTTCCTCCCTCTCTGTCTCCTTCTCCTTTCTCTGCTCCTCCACCCTAAGCCGCTTTGTATTTACCGTCACTGGAGGCACCATCACCTTTCCTTTCCTCCCTCCCTCCCTATCTTCCTCCTCCTCCTCCTCCTCCTCATTGGCTCCCCATAGTGCCCCGCGTTTGCGGATGTTCACCAACTCCAAGTCTCTCCCTCCCTCCCTCCCGCCCTCCTCCTCCTCCTCTTCGTACCATCCCCATATTCTCTCCAGGGCGGGATCGTCCGCCTGGATGAAGAGGGAGAGGAGGACTTCGTTTGCGATGCTGCGGATATTGTCGAGGCAAAGGAGGTAGGGAGAGAGGGGGGGAGGGAGGGAGGGGTCGGTGTTGGGGTTGCTGCTTATCCCGACAGTGTCACCGGCCCGCCACTCTTGGAGAAGGGGGAGGAGGGAGGGGTGGAGGGAGGAGGAGGTGAGGTAGGGGGAGGAGAGAAGGAAGTGCAGATCGTGGAGCGAGGATCGGGAGGTCATGAAAGAGATGCCGCCCATTAGGAGGGAAGGGGGAGAAGGAGGATGAGCTAGGGAGCGGCAGGTGATGTAGGTAAGGGTGGAGGGAGGAAGGGAGGGAGGGAGGGGGGGGAAGGAGGGGAAGAGGTGGGAGGAGGAAAAGAGAGGGGGAAGAAGGGAGGGAAGGGGCTGGAGGGTGTAGATGGCCTTGGCGGCGTTAAGAATCATACGGAAGGGGAGGGAAGCAAGGTTTCCGGAGGAGGAGGAAGAGGAGAAGGAAGAGGAATGAGAGGAGGAGGGAGGGCACACGACCATGGCATTGTCGTCGTCTTTGACAGCTGTTGCTGCTGCTGCTGATGATGATGCTGTCACTGCTGTTGCTGCTGTCGCTGCTGCTTTGTTGTCTTCTCCTTCTTCTTCCTCTTCTTCTTCTTCTCCTCCTCCCTCTTCCTCGGGCAGGCGAGGGTAGTTGGGGGGAGGGGGGAGGAAGAGATCGTCCTCGTCAGCAGAAGGAGCCATGATCTGGAGCAGACTTTCCAGGTCTTCCTCCCTCCCTTCCTCCCTCCCCTCCTTGTTCCCCTCCTTCTCCTCATCCTCCTCCTTGGTATTTGGCGCGAAGCAAGGCGCAAGGTAAGAGAAGGTGCTGAGGGGGAAGGAAGAAGGGAAAAAGTTGGAAGATGGAGAAGAAGAAGAGGAGGAGGAGGGAGAGGACGAGGGATCCCTGTCCTTCTTTTCTCCCTCGCCACGCGATAAGGCCAACCCACGCTCGGCAATCGATAAAGGTGGAGGTGACAGTATAATCATTCCTCCTCCTTCTCCTCCTCCTCCTTCTCTTCCTGCTTCAAGGCAAGCCATGAGCACCTCAGCCACCATACTGGTCAGACGCCATTGCTGCTGCTGGTCGCGAGTCCTCTTATTCTCCTCTCCAGCCTTCTCTTCTGACATTTCCATCGCTTCTCCCATTACTTTCTCCTCCCCCTTCCCCTCTTCCCCGACCTCAATCCTCTCCAAAGGCTGAGGCCCCCGCCGAAGTACCCAGGCAGCATGCGCATCACCCCTCGCTCCATCATCCCTTCCTCCCTCACCTCCTCCACCATACCCTTTCGCCGCGACTTCGGCTTTGGCCGGTGCCAAAAGCTCATCCAACATTGCCATTTGTCCTGTGTCTTCCCTCCCTTTTTCCTTCTGCCCCTCACCTTTCCTCTTCTGCTCCAGATCGGTCTGTAGAGGGAGGGAGGAGGAGGAGGAGAAGGAGGAGGAGGAGGAGAAGGAGGAGGAGGAGGAGAAGGAGGAGGAGGAGGAGAAGGAGGAGGAGGAGAAAGAGAGGGAGGAATGGTCAACGAAATGAAACCCAAACGCATCACTAGACAAGGTCTGACTCGAATACTCGGGTGTCGAAAAGTGACAAGATCGATCTGTCACCAGAGGAAGAAAGGGCGTCCCTCCCTCCCTCCCTCCCTCCCTTCCTCCCTTCCACAGGATCGAGATTTGTCCCACCTCTTCCATCGCTTCACGCGCCGGGAGGCAAAGTGATTGGGCCATTCTATCCGCCTCAGCAGTCAAAGCCCGCATTTCTGCCCTTTCCACGCCTTCAATCTCCTCCTCTTCATACTCTTCCTCATCCTCCTCTTCGTTCATCCCCTCCTCTTCATCCCATCCCATCCCTTCTCTCCCCCCACCCACTCCACCGCCACCACCACCACGCCTCTTTCTCATTCTCCATCGCTTAGTTTGCCATCGCCTTGCCTCGAGTAATAACTGCTTTGTGCGGATTGAGCCCGGCGTTAGAAGCTGTCGCCGTGACAGAGGATGCTCTAGCTGCAAGGGGGGGCGGGAGACCAGGTTGAGGAGGAGGGAAGACAGGTCGGAGGTGAGGAAGTCGTAGCTGTTGATGCTGTTGCGATTGTTGCTGCTATAGTTGGGCGAACGGAGATACTGCACCAGGCCCCGGAAGATCGCTTGGTTGAGGATGGAGGGAGTAAGGCGACGAGGAGGAGGAGGGCCCTTATCAGGGGTGAAGGCGTTGACTTGAATAATGGCGAGGAGAACGGGGTCAGGCAGACGATCGATGCGTCGATTTGCAATAGCTCGGGAGCCAAGTTGATAGGATCGGCGGCTAGTGCTTGTGCTCAAGGAAGAGGAGGAGGAGGAAGAGGAGGAGGAGGATAGAGGAGTTACGCCCCGTGGTTGGATTGCGCGGCCGTGCGAGTCACTAAAGCCCCGGACACTGCTGCTGCTTAAACGACGATGCTGATTAGGGCCAGAGGCGAGGGGAATGGGCGGTGGATGCGAATAGAGCGGCTTGCGTTTGGCCGGCGGCATGATGATGATGTGTACGTATGTGTATGTGCCTGGGGAGGCAGGGATGACGTGGAGAATGAGTAAGCGGAGGGAAGAAAAAGAGAAAGAGCGGGATAAAGAGAATGAAGTGGAGCTGGAATAAAAGTCTTGAGGTTTATAGCAAGGAAAAAGGGCACGGAGGAGGAACTGCTTGAGATGAGGGTGAAGAGAGCATTGGGGGGCATTGTGTCGGATGCTGCTTTGTTCAAGAAGCATTGCGTCACTCATTCTTCGCAAATTTTCTCTGCAGCTTTTCCTTATTTCATCGGCCTCGTAATAATTAAAGGTATTAGGAAAATCGGGAGCTTACTCTCTGATTCTCATTCAACTAGCAAACGTATTTTTACAACCCCTTATTCGTTTTTTTATAAAGCTTGATCAACCTCCTCCCTTCCTCTTTTCTCTCTCATATCCTGATTTCTCATCTTTCGAGTCGCTTGTCCAGTCACAAGCACACACAATTTGAATTACTGCGCGTACCTGTAAAAATCTGTGTAAGTTGAAGAAATAACATGTTATAGAAGAACGCTGTAATTTTTTAGATTTACTCAAAAGTTTTAGCGTGCTACTACAATATACAGATCAATCCGCTGACGAGAGAGCAGCACTGTGGTTGTGGCCCGAGCCTGGCTAAACCGCAGCAGAATGTGTGCACTGACTAGCTAAATATCGTATTCGCCTTCCAGCGGAAAACAAACATCCTGCTTGAAGTCGGCGTGGCGGATTCTAATGCACGAACACGAGAGTTTCATAAGGCAGCGTTGTCCCTTTTCGTAAACAAGAACAGGCTTAATTCTGTTCGGGTCAGGGTCAGAATTATTCATTGCCTTCTTTTCCACTTCTTGCTATCCCGTTGGAGGAAATATCTTGTTAATCGTCAGTATGTCCCACACCACACGTGGACCTCGAGCCTGTTTGAGTTCCTCTGCCAAAATCGCCATGTCCCGTTTTCGTCGCACGTCTGCTACGGCCAACTCGATCTGACACAGCCGCGGGAATATTTTCCCGCCATGGAGCCTAATCATAAACTCCTCCACCACTGTGCGAGAAATGGGCAAACGGCGAATATCCAGACGTCGTAGGTCGGCAAGGGGCGAGCACGGTGCTGACACCGACGACCGTGATAAAGAGGAAGAAAGAGAGGGCGAGACACAGGAAAACGCCCACAGCTTCCGGGCCATGGCATCATTATCGCCAATCCCATTCGAGTTTCCCCCAAGCTTGAGTTCCTGGAGGCTCGAGCCAAGGCACTGAACGAGAACTGTCATCCCTTCTGCCGTCAGTGGATTTCTTGCCAAATTCAGTCGTTTTATCGAGGAGTCCCATGACGGGGCAGGCTGACTGTGGAATGACAAGAGGTGCTGTAACTGAGTCCGTAGGACATGGCCGCCGCGGATCTCATTTCGCTCCAGAACCAAACGAAGAAGCACAGGCTGTTTCTGTGGCTGAATTTTCCGCTTCTTCGATTGTTTAGTGCTGGCACCCATGCGGTCTCCATCGTCCAAATTGTTGTCAAGAGGAAGTGAAGGTACTGCAATCATTCCCACGGTTATTATTCTTAGTACGCTCTCATCCGTAAGTCTGTTTTCGTTCAACTTGAGCTCCTCCAAGGCATCCCAACAGCCCAGCTCTCCCTTCCACCCGGCCATCAGCTCCGCCATTCCATCATCACCAATGTACTGTCCGCCAAGTCGCAATCGTTTCAATCTTATCCCGCCAGCACCCCTCCAGCCGTCCCACCTTCGTGTCTGTAACGCACGTACCAATGCTTGGATCCCCGCCGGGCCGATCGTCGATTGCTGTGACCTTCGAATATGTCGGTTGAGGGAGAGATCGATCTCTTCAAGCGCTGGGCTGAAAACGCCTGCTGCCATACTTTCAGCCAATCGTTCCAACCCAATGTCACCCAACAGATTATCACTCAAATCCAAGACCCGTAAGCCAGCCCACCGCCCGTCCGGCGGGGATCCCATACCCGTGAACGCTGTTACCAAGGCTACCGCGCTCTCAAAGCCTCCCAAAGCGTATCCTCGCAATCGCAGGATCTCCAACCTGCGTGTGACATCGGCAGGGGCTTGAGCTATTCCGTTTGCCATATCCATTGCACTTTCCGCGTTCAATTCAGGCACACAATTCGTCAGCGAAAGCTCCTCCAAAGCAGAAATCGCACCTATCTGAAAACTTTGACCTACTTCGCGAGTGAACTCATCTCGGAAGGCGGCGACTGCGTCATAGAACCAACGTTTCGCCTGCGCCTGGAGGGGACCATCCAAGCGCAGGATCTGAAGGAGATAGTTACAGAGAAATTAAGAACCGGCATGAAGGTTAGACGGTGAGCGTTTGACGAAGCGAAAGTAAATGATTTACGGTAAACAGAGAGAAGGGTAGGAAGATGATGGCGCCGTTGCCCCAACCACAACTAAATATCGTATGTTATTTACCCGCAAAGAATGAAGAAGTCGCCTGCTCGGAAACAAGACTAAATCGCCCGGTCTCGTTACAACATGAGCTCCCCCATAGCGTCTTGCAAAATCTATTGTCTCCAGTCTAGCACTTCTCTCCTGGCTGAGGGCATGAGGTATCGATGCAGAGCGATTCATCATTATAAGGTGTTCCGTGCCTGTCCCGTGTCGGTTTCCCACTTCGCGCAGATACGGAAGTCTGGCGAGAATAGCCCTTTCCCCAACAAAAGCACGCGATGTTGACCGTAATCCGTTCGTGGGGAATCCTGGCAAAAACAATTTCCAGAGCCGGCGTGTTTGCCCTAGCCCATTTATTACGCAGTCGAGGTCGGCATCGCTCATGAATGTCTCTGAGAGGTCAAGACTTTCTAAATTCGGGACGAAAAGGTGACCGCCCCGGAATGAGTGCTGCTGCTTTAAAGCGAGCCCAAAGAGCGTCGCTCGTGTGTGTGACTGAATCTGCTTATCGCCACTCTCCTCTCTGCCGCCGCGTACTGCCCATTCATACCCTGTATCAAAATGGAGATGCCTTAGCAACGGCAGGCGGTCTTCCGTCTCGTTAGTTTTCTGAGTTCCGGGAGCCTTCTCGTCGACGGCAGCTCTTTTGTCGTACTCATCTTCATACTCGACATCAGCGTCACTTTCGACATCGCCATAGGGCAGTGACACAACGCCGCACTGGAAATAATTCAGCAGACTCTCGAGCCTTTCTGGCGTGAGGTTGTCTAAACGTTCCACAAACGAGATAAACCTGCCCAGGTGACGGTGACTACAGGCGAGGCAGTACAAGCCTTGAGGTGCACCCAAAAAGCTGGCGACCAGGCGGTCTGTCCCCCGGGGCAGCAATGCAAGAAGGCCTCCACCTTCGATGAGCATGGGCGGGGAGGCTGGGGCCGCAGCGGTGGGCAGGAGTTGGGCAATGGTTTCCGCTGCGGTCGCTGCCGCACGGGTTGTGGCTTCCACAGCGCGCGCTCGTCTTGGACCTGTGTCGGCATAGGTAGGGGCGTGGCGGTGGGTTCAGCGTGGTCACAATAATGCGTCGAGCGCTAATGGTGCAAGGGAGGGGAGTCGTCCTGTACCAACGTGCAAGTTGTTGAAGGCGGCCTTCTTCTCGTTTCCTCCCTCACACACACCACTACACGCGCAGGCACGCCTGGAACCACACGCTCCATGCAGCGGCATGCGTTCCCTAGCTTGTTGGCGGCGACAGCAGCGGTAGTGGTATGCTGTTTCATCGTTCCTGTCCACGCCTTCATCTGTCCGACCCTGTCCCACCATCGACTTGTCGCACCCCCGCCTGCCCACGCGTCCAAAGCCGCCCTGAGCAGGAGAAGAAGACAACGTGCACATCCCATCCTCTACGCTCGACTGAAGAATACAGGTAACAAAGTGGATCTCGACCCGGACGAAATAGAACGCCTTTTTCAAGCGTTCCTCCGCGGAGACCGCAGTAGCATGGAGCAATACGAGGAGCAGCGGCGTCTACAAGCGGAAAAAGCAGAAGAAGACACACAAGGCCTGTGGGGCAAGGCCAAACATGTCATTCGAGGCATTGGATCCAAGGTCCCTCTTTTATTTATGGCTCCCCTTGTCCTATGGGTGGGGTTCCAACTAAGTGGATTGGCGGTGGCGCTTGCGTTGACATCTGCCGTTGTGCTGGCAGGCTTTGCACTTCCCCCCATGTTCGCCCTCACATTTTTGATACCGCTTATTGCGTTGCTGACACTTGGAATTTTTGTATTTCCCATCGTTCCGTTCGCGATCCTTGGTTTCCTACCTGGTTTTGCTCTTTTGCCGTTGCTCTTTTTGGGAGGGTTCTTCTGGTTAACGCAATTTTCAGGCTTGAGCAGCAGCATCAGCAGCAGGAGCAGCGGGGGGATAGTGGATGGGGATGATGGGTCATGGCCATGGGGTAATAGTGGCTTTAGCTGGATTAGTATCAACGACGAGGACGGCGAGACAGTTAGTCAGGGGATGTGGGGAACGCGAAGGGCGGAAAGAGGAGGGGTCATTGATGTCAAGGCGACTGACGCGGATGATGATGAGGACGAGGATGGGGGAAATGTGGGAAGCGCCGGAAGAGATTTGGAGGATTTTGATCGCCGTTTGCGTGATCGAGAATGAACGGAGAGAGGAAGTGCGATTTGTTTGTTGGGTTTGAAGCGTGGAGGAGTGTGCATGAGAAAACAGAATAGAATGAATAGAGAGAAGGCGAAAGCGGATAACAAAGATAGGAATTAATGAATAATCTCCCACATTAACGTTCAATACCATTGATTTAGAACGCTTCGGTGCGTTGCCATTTCTTCCCTTCTCTTTCCTCTTTCTCCCTCCGTCCCTCCATCCGTCCCTCAGTCCTTCCCTCCTTCCTCCACCTTAAAGCTTCGCCCTCGCCTTCTCTCCTTTCTTCCCACTCAATCCCCACGGCGCCAGCGTCACAAACTCTTCCGCAGCCGTCGGGTGGATTGCCAAGGTCGCATCCAAATCCGCCTTGGTACACCCTTTCTTCAAAGCCACCGCGAAACCTTGCAACATCTCATCCGCCCCCATCCCAATCACGTGCAGGCCCACCACCTTCTCCTCGGGACCGACACAAATCAGTTTCATCGCCGTCTTGGGCTTCTTCTCAGGCGGGACCGTCCATGGGCCATAGAACAAGTTCACGAACCGACTGGTGTAAATCTTCAAGTCCTTTTCCTCGTACTTCTCCCGTGCCTCCGCCTCCGTCAGTCCCACCGTCCCAAGGGGTGGGTGCGAGAACACCACCGTCGGGACATCGTTATAGTCAGCCTTGACCCCTTCCATTCCCCCAAATAATCGATCTGCCAGCCTCCTCCCGGCCGCGATCGCCATCGGGGTCAATTCCACCTTGCCACAAACATCTCCCAGGGCGTACACGCCCGGGACTGACGTGTTCTGGTGGGCATCCACCTTGATGTAGCCTTTGCTCCCCTGCCCTCCCACAATTGCCACCCCCGAGGACGCTAACCCCAAGGCCTCCGTTTCTGGGACACGACCGACGGCGAGCAATATCACGTCGAAACCCTCGTGCACCTCGCCACTGGCCAGACAAAGTGATAGTTTCCCTGTCTTTTCATCCTTCACCACCCCTGTGGGCGTGCTGTTCTTGTGGAGCTGCAACCCCGTCGCCGCCATCTCCTTCATCAACGTCTCCCGCAACAGTCCATCAAACGGCCGTAACGGTCCATCATACCTCACGAACAAATTCGTATCCGACCCCAGCGAATTAAAGATGCCCGCCAGCTCCACCGCAATATAACCCGCCCCCACCACCGCCACCCGCTTCGGCATCTCCTCCAACGCGAAGAACCCGTCCGAGTGGATACAATGATCCACCCCTGGGATCTGAGGCATTACCGGTTTCCCCCCCGTGGCAATCAAAATGTGGTCCGCCGTATACTCCTTCCCCCCCACACTCACGGTCTTGGGCCCCGTAAACCTCGCCATGCCCTCCAACACCTCCACCTTGCTGTTCCGCAACAAGGTGGTGTAGATTCCGTTTAGCCGATGCACGTACGCGTCCCTTGCATCCTTAATCGCCTTCCAATCAAACCCGAACGTCTCATGGACGGCTTTCTTGTCATGAGTATTCACCTCCGCAAGGGGACCCTTTCGATAGAACCCAAAATTACCCGCCTCCTGCATTTGCTCTGCCAAGACCGCTGTATTAAACATAACCTTTTTCGGAACACATCCAACATTCACGCACGTCCCTCCCAGGGCCTTGTACTCTACCAGGGCGACTTTTGCCCCGTAGGAGGCGGCACGACGGGCGGAGGCGACCCCACCGCTGCCACCACCGATGACGAGGTAATCGAAATGCTGTTTGGGGTCGGATGTCTTTCAGGCAGACATAGGGAAGGAGAGGTGGGGAGGAGGGAATTAGAAAGGATAGGAAGGAAGGAGCTAAGGAATAAGGAGATGCTCGGCGTGGTCTACTTATGTGGGATTATTGAGTCCTAAATTGTGAGTGATAGATTTCTCGAGGGAGGGAGATGGAGTACGGGAGACAGAGAAGAAGGGGTTGGGCCGTCCCTGCATTACAATTTACGCGATGGCAGGCATTCATGAGTACATATATTCCCTGCCATCGTCACACATGTCATAAAAGAATCACCATAGGATAAGAATAATCAAAAGGTGTCCTTCGTAAGCACATATCATACGTACCTCGGGCGTCCCGTCAAGCTTGGAAGAAGAGGAGGAATGGGCGGCTGCTGTGGCAGGGACGGCCATGAGGGCCAAGCGGCCCGTTTGAAGGCGAAGGCGATTCAGCAAAGGACGCATGCTCGATAGGATCATACACAAGGGTGTGGAGTGAACCTCTGGGAAGATGCCTCGGATTGATAGGGCGAAGAATGCGAATATGGAAGGAGGAGGGGAGGTCAAAAGCTGGCAGCTGATGAATCAAAGCGAGCGGACCTGTGTCCATCATATGAGCAAGAGCGGGCGACAAAGGGAAGTCGAAGGCAGCACGGGCATGAGTGCGAGGGAGAGTACACACGAGTGTTTCTTTTCGAATGACATCCACCATGAAGGTCGTCGTCTTGCTTTCTCGTCCTCCTCGCTGGAATCGCCAAGAGTGCAGATACGCTCCAAAGCCTCGCTCGCGAAAGACTAGAAGGTCACCCCCGCGGAGAACACTTACGCCAAAATTTCTTCCCAAGGTTTAATAAAATATGCCCAGCTAGGTAGTGAAGTAAGTACAATGTGCCTCCCCGCCGACCCCTGGGCAATGCGTGCAGGCTCCTTCTCATCCTCCCACGCCTGGAAGGACAGGGAAGGAAACGACCACCACCACGGCCGCCTCGATACGTGCCAATATGTACTTTCTTTGAATCGAACTTAACCCTCCACTGAATTTTGTGATATTTGATATTTGCGCTTACTAGGGAAACCCGTAAGAAGTACATTGAGATACAAAGGACGTAAATGACCAGGACTGTTCTAGGACAAAGTAAAATTTAAGGGTGCGGATGTGAAAAAGGCTTGACACAAGCAAATCAATAAGGTGAGTAAGCTTGCTTCTTTGCGCAAGCAATATGGCCGAAAGTCTGCACCTTTCCTTATTTCTATTCCTTTTTGTTGCATATATCAGAGAATCAGCACTTAATAACCTCTTCCAATCTCTGCTGTACAAGTCATGAGAATCTTCCTTTGAGGTAATAGGTAATAATCTATTCACATAACCAGCCGGGCAACGTGTACATCCTGATGTCCACGCATGCGCTCACTCCACCTCTACATCATAACACACGCATCATCATCCCTCCGTCCTCATCCTCCTCCTCACTTTCCTCCTCGTCCTTATTTCCAATATCATACCCTCCTCCTCTCTCCTCCTCTCTCCTTCCTCCCCCTGTTCCTCCTCCTTCCCTCCCCTCCGTCCATACGGTGCTCTCGGGGGGTACAGTGTAAGCGGAAGGCCGTCGATCCCGTGAATAATACGTCCTAGCAGTGTCACTGGCAGCTGTAGCAACACGGTGGTACTTGCGCCGCAAGCTCTCCGGCAGAAGATCGAAACGGGTGATGATGCCCGTGACCTAGGCATCAAGTGGAGGGGAAGGAGGGGGAGGGAGGGGGGAAATGAAAGAAAGCGCGAGAAAGGAGGAAAGGACAAATTATGGGTCAAATCAAAAGTCAATGTCAAGTTCCAAAAATGCCAGGGGAGGAGACTCAGGACAAGAAACAGGGTGAAAAGTAAATAGGCCTCACCTGGTTGTGGCTGTTGATTACGCACAAATGCCGTAGCCCCATGGTACGGAATAAACGGTAGGCGCGAACAACGGAGGCCGTTTCATTCAGGCAGTAGGGGGCCGTGTTCATGAAGGGCCTGAGGTCCACTACGCACTGCCGGTCCTGCGGAGGGGGGGGAGAAGGCGAGGGAGGAAGGGAGGGAGGGAGGGAAGTGTGGGTGGAGGAATGAACAATTGTGCTGGAAATACATCAAGGATGCTCGAGAGCGTTTAACCTGTCCTTCCCTTCCTTTTCTCTCTCCTTCCTTTCCTTCCTCCCTCCTTCCCTCCATACCCTATCCGTGATCCGGATGTCATTTATATTCGGATAACGGGGATAAATCCTCTCTAGCGTCGACCAGTTCAACAAGGGAGAAACCAGCCGCCCTTCGCGCGCTCGGGCTTCCAATGCTTCCTCCGGGCCCATAGCGTCGGGATGGGCAAAAGCCTTGTGCTGTGAAGGAGGGGGGGAGGGAGGGAGGGAGGGAGGGAGGGAGGGAGG
>Ga0160420_100349_pt1 | contig 21941 bp, 36 predicted proteins | sample CelAP2metagpilot_FD_108197 | JGI IMG/M metagenome (GOLD analysis project Ga0160420, IMG submission 108197) | Phycosphere-associated microbial communities from algal ponds in Kailua-Kona, Hawaii, USA - Cellana AP2-5-5 metagenome pilot | ecosystem: Engineered > Artificial ecosystem > Aquaculture >... | reverse complement strand
GAGGGAAGAAGCGGCCAGTTGGTAAGCCCTCCCTTTCTCCCTCCCTCCCTCCCTCCTTCCCTCCCTCTCTCCCCTCCCCTGCCCTACCCGGCCGTTTCCTGTGCGCCGACGCGTTGCACATGCCTTCTCTTTCATTTTATTCCCTTTCTCCCTCCCTCCCTCCCTCCCTCCCTCCCCAGGCATCAACCGCATCCAAAGCCTGCCCACCAGCACCACCCCCCTCATCGCCCTCGTCAACAGCAAGAGCGGCGGCCGGCAGGTGAGAGGACGAAGGAGGGAGGGTGGGATATAGGAGAGAGAGAGAGAGAGAGAGAGAAAGAGAGAAGAAGATGTAGTTCAACTTGCCGTCGTGGCCCATATCTTCTATTTACTTCCCCCTCCATCCCTCCCATCCTCCATCCCCCCCCTCTCCCTCCAGGGCAAGAACCTGTTGAAGCGCCTGCGGGCCGCTTTGAGCCGGGCCCAGGTGTTCGACATCCAGAAGGTGAGGAGGGAGGGAGGGAGGGAGGAAGGAAGGGAGGAAGGGAGGGAGCGGTCATTTGGTGCCGTCCTTTCTTCTGATTTCCTTTACTTTCATCTCCCTCCCTCCCTCCTCCCTCCTCCAACCTCCCTCATCCCTCCTCCCTCTTCCCTCCCCCTCTCCCCCCCTCCCTCTCCAGGTAGACCTGAAGGAAGCCCTTTCCCTCTACTGCCACCTCCCCAACAGCTGCACCCTCCTCGTCTGCGGGGGTGACGGCACGGCTTCGCGCGTCTTCGAGGTGGTGGACAGCCTGGACTGGAAGCACGGTGAGGAGACGGGAAGGAGGAAAGGAGGGAGGAAGGGAGGGAGGGCTCGGATGCATGAAAAGGACGAAAGAGGGAGGGAGGGGAGGAGGGAGGGAGGGAATAAGAGCAACACTTCACTCACTTCAATTCGTCCTGCCTTCCCCCCCCTCCCTCTCTCTTTCCCTTTCGGTGTTTTTCATTCGTTTTCTCTCTCATTCTAGGCCCCCCCAAGATCGCCATCCTCCCCCTCGGCACTGGCAACGACCTCGCCCGCGTGCTTGATTGGAACCTCGGTACGCCCTCCCTCCCTCCCTCCTTCCCTCATCCCCCCCTCCCGTCCTCTCTCCCGATCACGTTTTGACATTCACCTCCCCTCTCTTCCAACCTCCCTTCTTCCCTCCCTCCTCCCTGAAGGGCATGATTGGTCTGGTGGCTATTTCGCCTGGAGCAACGACGCCGCCGATGCCAGCCTCCTCAGTAAGACACTCCCTGATTCCCTTCCCTCCCTCCCTCCCTCCCTCCCTCCCTCCCTCCCTTCCTTGCTGCCTCTGCGTTCTTGTTGGTCTCTCATCCACAAACTCACGCCCCTCCCTACCTCCCAGGCGTCTTTGCGGACCTGACCCGGGCTATGGAAAGGAGGATGGACAGGTGGGAGCTTCGGATGACAGAGGTAGGGAGAGAGGGCGGGAGGAAGGGAAGGAAAGAAGGAGGGCGAGGGCGGCGAGACTGGGAGTGAAACGAAAGCCGGTTCTATTTGCATGCTCTCTGCCAGATAGAGAGGGGATGAGGAAGGGAAGGAGGGAGGGCAGGAAGGCGAGTACGGAGTGACGAGAATATACTACTTTCAGATAATCATGAGCGCCTTCCTCCCTCCCTCCCTCCCTTCCTTCCTTCCCTCCTTCCTCAGGCGGTCCCGTCTCTTGACCGGCACAAGCAGCCGGTGAAATACATGTTGGGCTACCTCGGTGTGGGTGTGGATGGAAAGGTAGAAGGGAGGGAGAGAGGGGGGGGTGTGGGGATGGAAAGCAAGGGGAAGGGGAGGACGGGAGGGAGGAAGGGAAGGATCCTGGCAACGATTTTCCTCTTCTTCGTACGTGATGCACGCCAGCACAAACCCACTTACCCCTCCCTCCCTCCCTCCCTCCCTCCCTCCCTCCAGGTGGCCCTGGACTTCCACAGGCTTCGCGACCGCGCGCCCTACCTCTTCCTCTCCCCCGCGCTCAACAAGTTTTACTATGCCCTGATGGGCCTCCGTGACTTTTTCGTCCGCTCCTGCAAGAACCTCCCGGAGAAGGTGGAGCTGTGGTGCGACGGCAAGCAGGTGGTCTTGCCCCCGCAAACGGAGAGCTTCATCGTCCTCAACATCAACTCCCACGCCGGGGGGGTGGAGCTCTGGCCCGAGTACTCCATGGGCGGGGGCATGGAGGGGTGGGTGGGGAGAGAGGGAGGGAGGGAGGGAGGGAGGGAGGAAGGGAGGGAGGGAGGGAGGGAGAAGGCCACCACCCTCTGGCGCGATCTTGCCTGGGTGCTTCAGAAGCCTTCTCGCTCATCAACTCCATCGATTGTTCGTAGCCTCAGACGACGCCATCTTATTTTATTATAAATCGTCGTCCTCTTTCTTCATTCCTTTCTTCCTTCCCTCCCTCCCTCCCTCCCTCCCTCCCTTTCCCAGCACCTTCAAGCCCTCCCGCTTCGACGACGGCTACCTGGAGGTGGTGGCCATCTCCGGTGTCTTGCATCTGGGGAGAATACGGGTGGGCCTCGATAGGCCTGTGCGGCTGGCGCAGGCCAAGGAGGTCAGAATCCGAACCAAGAGCTTCTTGCCAGGGCAGGTACGGAGGGAGGGAGGGAGGGAGGGAGGGGGTTGGTGCGTGTGCTCATGTTTATTTATCTGCATGCCGTCCCTCACATATCGCCCCTCCCTCCCTTCCTCCCTTCCTCCCTCCCTCCCTCAGGTCGACGGCGAGCCATGGCGGCTTCCCCGATGCGAGCTGACGCTGCGTCTCAATGGACAGGCACCTGTCCTACAGCACCTGAGCAAGGAACTGCTGCAGGTAGGAGGGGAGGGAGAGAGATGGGGAGAGTGTGCACTGGGTCTATTTTCTCCTAAGAAATCACATCTCCAGGTATTATCACCTCACTGCCCCCTCCCTCTCTCTCCTTCCCCGCCTCCCTCCCTCCCTCCCTCTCTCAGTACAACGAGTGGCTGGTGGGTCAAGGTAAGCTGGACGCGGCCGCCAAGGACCAGCTCCTTCAAGCCTTCAAGCGCCGTTTGCAGGTGTCGCAGTGAAGAGAAGAGGGAGGGAGAGAGGAGAGGCGGGCGAATGTGGGTAAATGTCAGTGTGGCAAGGCCGAGGAGAGGAGGGAAAGGGAGAGAAGAAAGGACGGAGTGTGTGTATGTACAGGTATAGAAAGTGAAAGCAAAAGCAAAACAAGAGCAGACGGGTAACAGAGCAACAAAAGCAGCAGCATCGACATGGATAAAGAAGAGGAGAAAGGAACCGGGAAAAGCAAGCCGAAAGTCGATTAAATTTGATTGAACAAAGAAGGAGAAAAGCATCATCTCACTGAAGGAGCCGCGGAAAGAGAGAAAGAAAAAAAGAAAATTGGGCTTGCGAGCACACAGCAATGCCACATACACACAACACTCGCTTGCACTACTCAAGGGGTTGTGGACGGAGAAAAATGAGTGAGGAAGGGCTTGTGGAGGCCGCACAACTTGAGCACACGCTACGCCACAGCTAATGTACGACCACACGCATGCACAACCTTTGTGTTTGTAAAATGAAGGGGGGAAATTGGAAATAAGCCCTATCCCTAAACTGACCCACGTCTATATTTTGCATGCCTGCAAAAAAAAACACGCTTATACGACTCTCTGTTCGATGTCAGAAATCGGTATGAGAAGTCAAATATGGCCAGCGCCGGAACGCTATCTTTACTATGCTGGTGTTGACTGTCAGCAGTGACGGGCATAAGCGAGGATGAACCGCTTCCATTATTCACCGCTTGTATCATTCACGGTATACCTGAGTGCAGTGAGTAAGATCGTAAATGAATTCAAAAGACTTACGGGAGCACCCTCCCGCAAAGAGAATATCGCAGTAGAGACGGGAGGTTGAATATCGCACTTTGTCGACCACTTTACCCATCGCTTTTTAGATTTGCTCGAGGTTTGTGGGTGACGAAACATGCAAAGGTATTAGGCTGTCTACCAACATACCTTTGGACCGTTAAAAAAAAAATGCTTTTCGGCGACGAGCATGGCCCTCCAACTTCACTGCTGTCACATAGCATCTCACACTGCAACAGAACACACAGCATCACTTCAGCACCGCCGTGCATGCACCTAAACCTCGGCGTTTCCCTTATTTTTATCGTAATTGCCACCGCTGCTGCGTTTTTGTCGTCTGCCACCAGTAGCTCCAATAGCATGAGCGAGACCTGTTCCCGGGACGCTCACAAGCATTGCGTCCCATGCGAAGGCGGCCTCCCCGCCGTACCGCTTGAGCGCGTGCAGGCTGTCCTTCCCTCTCTGCCCTTGTGGAAGGCAAGCGACGACCACAAGCGCCTGTCCCGTGCGTTCATCGCCAAGAACTTCGCTGCCGCACTTGCTTTCCTTAACGCTGTGGGGGCCGTGGCCGAAGCGGAAGGCCACCACCCGGACTTACACTTGACGAGCTATAGGGAGGTGGAAATTGTGTTGTACACGCATGCCGTGGGAGGACTGACGGAGAATGATTTGATTATGGCGGGGTTGATCGACGCAGTTCCTGCAGTGTATAGCCCCAAATGGTTGAAGGAGCATCCGGAGGCAGAAAGCACGGCGGCTAAGTAAGGAGGGTTGGGGTGGAGTGGAAAAAGAGGGGGGGGGGAGGAGAAAGAAGCATGTAAAGAGATCGTACGGAGGAAGAGGGTCAGGAAAGGAAGACAAAGAAGAGACGCAAGCAGTCAAAGTTGTAAGACAGAGAGAAAGGAGCAGGAATGACTGGTGGAATGAAGTAACCAATGGAACCCCAAGACCAGTGAAAATTATGACGCCAGCAAACTTGATACTCAACATTTGTACCATTTGATCTACATTGTCTTTACACTGCTAAACACCCTCTCGAGCCGTGCCGTCCACCGCCGTTTTAGTGCCATGGTGGTGGTGGTGGTGGTAACGCGCGTTCTACTCTTGGCTCCCATGCGACTGCTGGAACACAGCTGGCCCTAGTCCTGCCACTACCCTCTCCTGAAACGACGGCACCCTCACACGCATGGCCCATTCCCCCTCCTTCATCCCCTCTTCCTCCTCCTCAGCCGTCACCTCTTCTCCCCCTTCTGCCATGCTCCTTTTCTCCAGATCCAAGACTGGTTCCTGATAGAGATAGAAGCCGAGCACGACGACCAGTAGCCCCACCACCGTCGTTGCTCGCAAAGGCTCGGTGTAGGCGCCCATCAAGGGATGGAGGGAGAAGAGGAGGGTGGTAATGGGCAGGAGTACGGCGTACGTGATCACATTAAGAATGGCGGACCCGTGCTTTGAGACGAACAGGCCTGCCGTGTTGAAAGTGAGGTTAATGCCGCAAAATCCAAGGAGGAGAAGGGAGGGGGACGGGTGCTGGTCGGCACAGCCTGACGTGGGCGTTTGCAGGAAGCATTGCCAGCTGCGCCTGAAGGAGGAGGGGATAGAGGAAATGGGGACGCCATGCGCGCTGCCAATGCCAGGCAGGGCTTGGAGGGGGGCGAGGCCCAGACCGAAGAGGAGTTGGAAGACGGAGACCCACTGGGTGAGGTAGAGGACGTCGACGCGGTCCCGCTTGAAAGCCTTCTCCTTGTACTGTGGGCGATTAAATGAGGAATGGATTAAGGAAAGAGAGGACTAGACGAGTGTGAATGGATGCTGAAACCTTCGTCGTGGAAATCGACATCCTGATCTTCCTGCCTTCCTTCTTCCCCCTTTCCACCTTGTAGACCTTACCACTTGGGAGCAAGCCACGGGGACGTTGCTAAGGAAGAAAATCAGGTTCGCATACCATCGCGATGGGGCCGGTCTACCTCCAATTCCTTCTCCGCCCCCCTTGTGACCCTCCCAGAAGGTGGGTAAGACTGTGATACCCGCCCCTGCCAGGACAAAGGCCGCGCCTCCGAGCTGGACGAGCGTAAATCTCGTCTTGAGGTAGAGGAAGGAGACAAGCATGGTGATGGGAATGAGGGTTTGGTTGAGCAAGGTTTGCACGCTTCCAGGGGTGTAGACGGCACCCATGGCCGCTAAGAAGGTGCCGCAGCTGTCGAGGAAGCCCATGATGAGGAAGCGATGTTTGGGGAGGGCTTGCATCGCGGGGGTGACGCTGTCGGAGAAATACATGCGGGGGTAGAGCAGGAGGCCTCCATAAATCACATACAGGACATTGACGCCCGTTGAGACAAAGAAAGCGCCCTTGGGCCCGTAGGCTTCGTACATGATTTTGTAAGTCAATGAATTGCAGGAGCCGACTGCCAGGACCACGATGAGGGCCAGGGAAAGGACCGTGGCGGAGTCGAGGGTAGACGCAGGGTGAGCAGCGACGGTGGCTGTGCTGGGGGCCGTGCAAGGGAGGGTGCCGTACTGTTGGATAGGGAAGAGATGGGGAAGACAAGGTTGTGAGTAAGGTGTAGTGTTAGGGTTAGCGTTGCGGCGGGTGCTAGACTAAGGGAGGGTAAGGGCTAAGGCGGTGGGCAAGGTATTAATTACAGGTATTTTGGGCCTCTCTTTTTGCTTCTGCAGCTTTAACATGTGCTACAGGCCTTGCACTTTTGCACAATTCACCACGCACTAGAAGAGGAGGCGACGGCTTACCTTGGTTCTGGGAGAGGCGGCGGCATTTGATGCGTTCGGCATTGGGTGGCCTCCTTCCGTGCTGATTTCCTGTGCTGACATAAATTTCCCCATGGGGAATGAGCGAGGATAAGCGAGTGGTATAAGAGGTTCAGCACACAAGATGGCAGCGTGCTGGGCAAGGTGACTGAGGTCCTTGAAGCATGACGCAAAGCGTTGTTCGTTCGTTGTTCGTTGTTCGTTGGTTCGTTCGTTGTAAAAGCGGAATAGGGTAAACAAATCTTTTTGGTCCAGGCGTACAAATTCCAAACACTAGCAATGCACTAAATTACTTTTTCCTTTAGCGCACCTCGACATTTATCGTATGTTTTGGGTGGTCCATAAACTTGCCTAACCTCTGCGTCTGTGTTACAGCGCGTATGGATGGGGAAGCGACACTATACAGACGTCTTCACATTAAGTACGCGACAACCTTGTCATCAAAAATATTCGATGAAAATCTGCCCCGGTTTTGGAGATGGTACTCTTGCCCTGATTCGATCCACTCAATCAGGTGGAGGCGAGATGATATCGGACGGAGCATCCATTTCGTTCTGGTTGACTTGTTATTTCCAGTCGGATGTTGTACGCTGTGAAGGTATTGCAGGGGAAGAAGAGCGGAGAGAAAGATAAAAAGAGGCAAAGAATGGGAGCAGTGTCTTGACTTGCACATCAACACCCACCCACTGAATTGAGGACAAAAAGCATATATAAATAAAATTGGCGACATATGAAATAGTGCGTACACTCAATTTCATCGAAGCTTATCGCGTTCTTTCAAGCCTTACTTTGGGCTTAAAGCAAGCCGGGGCAAGAACACAGCACTTCTCTCCCTCCCATCTTCTCACAACCCTCCCCTTCCAAACACACATCATTTGTTCCACGTTATTTGAAAATTCATTTATATCATCTCCTGTCCCCTCTTCTTTCTCCATCCATACTTAATCCCTCTTATCCCCTCCTACGGAGCTCAGCCGCGGGAATTCCTTCAACCACGCGACCGGGTGGCGATTGTAGAAAGGCCAGTCAGGCGTGCAGACAATCAAGGACAAGGCGAGCCCCACCGCCCATGCATAGAAAGTGGGGAGGAAAGACTGCTGAGTGTAGCCATATAGCCAGCCGGCGGCCCCGCAGAGGATGATGAGGTAGTAGTACAGGTACTCCGACAGCTTTTGGCCTTGAAAGTCCTGCAAGGGAGGGAGGGAGGGAGGGAGGGAGGAAGAGAGGGAGGAGGGGAGTATGATTAGGCGAGAATGAAAGACGGTAGATGATGGTGAAATCATCAAAGAACAAGAAAGGGGCCGTGAAAGGGCGTTGATACAACGCGAGAATAGCACTGTCAGCGACATGGGCACGTCTGGCAGGAATGCTCACAGGGGAAAGAATACACGCCCGCACACACATAATCAATTATCGCAAAGGAAGAGCTGGATTTAGTCCATCCGCAAGAGTGTACGGGGAGAATGCGATAAGACACAACAGACGAGCGTGGGCTGGCAAAGGACAAGCGAGGGCACAGACACCCACAAACCAGAGGCGCAAAGAAGTCGACGTGTTCGCATCATCCCATGCCTGAACTGCGCATCAAATAAGGATAATGAATCAGCCAGCGAAAGGGCCCGGGCGCTAGCGGCAGATTTTGGGAGCCCAAGTAGGCATGGTGCGAAACACTCGCTCGTGTTAAAAGAGATTGCCTGTCAGTCCAGAGTTTCGAGGCTTACCATGATAATGGGAGATTGGTCGGCGGGATTTCTATGGGCACGACGATTCGAAAAAGGCCAAGATCAGTTGTTGCGACGGTACTGTTTGTGCTGCCGCACGCTGTGAGGGGAATGGTTTGTGCGTGTGGAAAGGCCCTTTGAGGATGGAGGAGCAGGCAAGGTGAAGGTGATGGATTCCAAGCGTCGCTAATCGCACGGGAGTCATCAAACCATGTAAAGTTCATGACAAAATTATCACCTTGCCTGTATTTGATACGAGCGAAGGAGTGGCGGTGGGTGAGGAAAGGGGGCTTGGGAATGGAAGGGGTGGCGCTGTTGTGCAAGCAAGGGAGTCGCTGTGGCCTGTGGCTTCGATCCAAAGAGTCGAGCTGCTCCCGTTTATGTGCCGTCATTCCTATGCCATTGGCCACAGTTTGGCGTCACAAGAACTTATATCAAAGCGTTTATAACCGAGGCTTTTTGTCCTCTTCTTCTATGCTGTCTGCACTGTGGAAAAGAAACACGCATTCCCCCCCAACCAACTGAACAACCCAACTCCTTTGCTCTCTTTTCTTCTTTCATCGTACCATTACCATTTCTATCTGAACTCGCACACTTAATCTGTTTGAAGTCTTGCTCTTGCTTTCCCTTTGTCCATAACTTTAACTTGCCATCTTTTTCATTTCCCTTTCTCCTATCCTGCCACAAACACGTACAATCAAGCTTTTCCATTGTCCTCCCCACCTCCCACGTACACAGGCGGGCACAACACAAGTTGGACATATATTTACTTCCCTTTACTTCTCCTGACAGCTCAGAAACACAAATTAAACATGCGACGCACACATCCTCCCTTTTCAATCTCCCAAATATACGCAGGCAGAAATAGAGCGGGTGATCCATCCAATTCCATCCACTCCCCTTCGCCCATATCCTAATTCCTCTTGTACGGCGTCAATATTTTTAACAAGCTGCTTCGACGACGCCGCCGCATGGCCGGAGAGCCCATACCCAGCATGCCACTCAATCCCCCTACACTCTCCCCCTCCCCATCCATCCCTCCCTCCCCCTGCCCCTCCCCCGCCACCTCCTCCTCCATCATCATCGGGGGGAGCTTGCCCATGGCCCCCAGCACCATCAGCATCATGGCCCCCAGTACCACAAACAAGACCGTCATGCCCACTCTAATCCATCGCTTTCTAGACTCCACCTCCCTCTCCATTACCTGGGCCAGGCACTCCCCAAGCTCCTCCTCCATAAACTGCCTCAACACTCGCTTCACCATCCGCTGGCTCAACGTCGCCCCCACAGCCCCCAATTCGTGTCGTCGTACCCACTTTCCACACTCTCCTTGCACAGTGCTCCGCAACCCCCGGACGGAATAGAGTTTGGGGCACTTGGCCTCCACCACCACCTTGCAGATCTCCTGGAGGGGGACGTGCAGGGCTGTCTTCAGCTCGGTCGCCACGCCCTCCCTCGCGCCCTCGATCAGTCCCTCGACCTCCTCTCTCAGCCTATGTTCGTGGCTTTGACACTCCGTGGTGCTATCCAGGGGCGCGACCATATCCCCAAAGCTCCTCTGAATCTCCTCCGCCTTCGTCACCACTTCCTCCAGCGCCGCCTCATCCGTCCCATTCCTCCCCCCCTCCTTCTCCCCCCTCTTCTTAATCTTGTTCAACCCCAGCACCAGTGCCACCCCCTCCCTCACCGCTGTCCTGACCTCCCCACACCGCCCGTCCATCCTCACGCTGTTCTCCGCCCCCACCTTCTGGTAATGCGCGAAGGCCGCCCTCGCCAACCTCGCCACCGCGGCCTTGAACTTGCCCTCCTTCACGAACTGCCCCGCCACCCCTCCCTCCATACACGCACCCGTCGCGTTCCCCAACGCCGGAACGTGAAGCGATTCCAGCACCGAAGGGAGGACTGGGGAAAGGTCGGGGCCGAGGCCCGAGGCGAGGGAGGCGTCGTAGACCTGCAGGCACGTGGTCTCGGCAGTGGCCAGGAGGTGGGAGACAGCAGCGTCGTTGGCCTCGCGGGCTCTGTCGGTGTGAGCCCGGCTTTGAGATTGCAGCTCCCGCCACTCACTCAGGTATTTCCCCTCATCCTTGTACACCCCCAGATGTCGCTGGAACGCGGCGCTCAGGCCCTCCTCCCTCTCCTTCCCCCACTCCTTCAATGCCGGCGTCGTCACAGGCAAGGCGCTGGCCATGTAGTGCTCCACCGCAGCCGCATCACGGGCCACGGCGCCCTCTCTCTCCCCCCTCAGGTACTCCCTGACACTCTCTTCGTTGTTCCTCGTCAGCTTGTAAGCCAGCTCTCTCACGCGGCCCTCCACCTCCCTGACGGCCTCGCGCACACTCCCCTTCTCCAAGCCCACCAGCAGGCGAGGCACGAGGTCAGTGGCCTCTTTGCGCACCCGTCGCACCAGCGCCGCCATCTCAGGGGCGGGCAAGGGCGGGGAGCAGTTGTGATAGCCCAGGTGGACAGCGCTTTCGAAGTGCACGACGGCTGCGCGGACGGAGGAAAGGCGGAGGTGAGATGCGAATGATGACCACCGCGTGGGCACGTCGTAGAGCTGGCCCTGGCTCAGGCCGTCCACGATCAGCCGGACGAGGGCGGCAAGGCCGACGCCGGAGAGAGGGAGGGAGGAGGGGGGAACAGTGGTGCTGGGAGTATCGGTGCTGGTGCTGGTGCTATGGCTGCTGTGGGTCTTGGGGCGCAGGGAGGAGAGGATGCGGGCCAGGAGACTGTCTACATCCGCGAGGAAGTCGGGGGTAAGCTGGGAGGGAGGGAGCGAAGCGAGGCGGTGGAGGTCGGGGCGGGTGGTAGCGGGAAGGAAGAGCGTCTGGCATTCCACAGAAGGAAACAAACCGTCGATGCCCAGCCGTTGCGAGGAGGACGCAGCAGCGGCGTTCGAGTTGAGGACGGCGCCCCTCATCAGCCGGGTGAGCCACGAGGTGCAGGTCTCCTCGCGCAGGTCGACGGTAAAGGCTTGCACGGACCACACCAAGGGGGGCAGCTGGAATACATCCTGGAGGCCGAATGACGGAGACGCAGCAGTGGCAGTGGCAGGGGCGCCAGCAGCGGCATGGGTCTGGGCGTGCGCCTGAGTGGCGGCCTTGAGGGAGAAGAGCTGCGTGTTGTGAGCCAGCAAGTCCAGGTACTCCAACTCCTTGGCGTCGATCAGGTGCATGCTATTGTACACCAACACGCTGCTCAAAACCGTGGCCGCCGCGAAGATCTGTGCATCGTATGTCTCGCTCACATTGGCAACGGCAAAGCCCTCCGTGTCGAAGAGCAAGAGGTTTATCTCCTGTCCTTCACCACCCGTGGTGCTGTTGGCGGGCAGCCTCACGAGCTGATGATAAGCCCAGACGCCCGCGGTGGAAGGGTCCACGGACTGGCCCACCTCGAAAACACCAACTGTGGTCTTGAAAATGCTGCTTTCGTCGTCAACCACCGCCGCCGCCGGCTCGTTTCCCTCTGGATGTTGCCGCGCCTGCAAGCTCCGCACCACGTTATTAAGCAGAAAACTTTTGCCCGAGTGGTACGGCCCAACCACAGCGACAACCGCCACCGGGCCCTGTAATGATTCGAGGATACGCAGGCCTTCCTCCACCACGACGAGGCTCGTCCGGCGGGCGTCTGCGGGGGCAAGGATCTGGAAAGGTTTGGCAAGGGAAGAGGAGGAGGCGGAAGAGGCTGAGGCCTTCTGCACCGCGACTAGAAGCAGAAGAAGGAAGGGTGGAAGAATTTGAAATATATGCCGCATCTTGGGGTTGGTGCGTGCCTGTGTGCCTGTGTGCCTGTGAGGATGTGCAGTGGAAGCGGAGGAGATGTAAGGTGCAGTCGGTTCGGATGTCTGATCAATGTGCCAGGTCAAAAGACGAAAATGTGCCAGCTCGGAGGGGTCGTAACAAAGACTTTAATCAAGATGCCCTTGCGTACAAGCACCTTGATTGCCATTTGTTGTATTGTCCGTCGATGGAGTAGAAGAGGGAAAGGGGGGTGGTTGCTTCTTCATTCTGTGAACGAGAGCAAGAAACTTACACGACCCCTTTGGCTCTTTCCATGGGCGCGTGGTTGCTTTTAGGGTTGCCCTGTGCGTTTTTAGACCTTACAGTCACACCGTCATACACCCACGCACCTACAGATACACGGAGGTCCAGAACATGCCCCCTTGCCTGGCTCTGCCGGTAGTCACAGAGCTCGCCGCAATGCGCTTGAAGGTTCCTCGGCGACTGGCGAGCTCGACACATCATCGCATGCGGCCGGCCATCCTAACCCGACTCAAGCTCTCCTTGACGTCCACAACTTACGCACGCAAGTACTTTTGCACACAAGCACAGGAATCAGCCAAGGTAGGGCGAGACGCAGCCTTTCCTGCCTTTTCTACTCCAATTCCAAAGAGAGCGAGAGCGGCAGTAGCAGCAGCGCGGGCGACCGGGCAACGCCGCGAGCAAGGAGTGATCAGCCATGATGATCACCAGCTACCGGTAGGACGGAGAGGGAAGAGAAACCGAGGAGGGGAAAAGAGATAAAGGAAAAAAGGAGGACATGCCGTCGTCTTGGTGGAAAGGGGTGGTGCGAGAAGGGGCTCTCGTAGGAAGGGCAGTCATCAGCAGGGCTTGGTCGTCCTTGTGTTGCTCCCTCGTCCTGTCATTCACCTATTCTCCTACTCACTTCGCTTTCCTTCTAAATGTGTATGCACAATATCTTTGAATCATTTCCCAGAGGTAACATTTTGGATGGAACTCTGCATGGACGAGGCGAGGCGGAGTACGCCAACGGGGAGCGCTTCGAAGGGGTGAGTCAAATAGCAAGCGGCAGGCCGTGTGGGGGGGAGGGAAGGCGCCTCTTTACCTTCCGGGAAAACGGGGAGCTAAATATAATACTGCAATCAATAGAATGATGCATGCAGTCTGGCCAGCTTTGTGCATGTTGTGGCCTGCCTTTCCCTTCTTCTCTCACTTTCTCCTATTCCTCCTTGTGCAGGACTGGGTGCATGGCAAGCGGCAAGGCCAGGGCACCTACACCTACGCCGACGGGAGTGTCTACACAGGTGTGTGCAACATCACATACTCCTCGTTTTCGCTTTTTGTATCCTCTCACTACTCCGCTCTGTCTCCTCCTTGCAGGGCAATGGGACAGCGACAAGATCCATGGGAAGGGAGAGTCTCGCTTCCCCAACGGAAACAAGTACAGGTGAGCAGGAAAATTTGAGATAATGGATAAATTTCAGGAGGAAAAGAGTGATGCAAGAAACCAAGCAAGGGAAGTAGGTGTGACGGATAGGTGGTGAAGCCTCTTGACGAAACTTTAGTACTTAACCTACCCTCACTCCATCCTGTCCTTGCATTCTCCCTTCTTCCTTCCACATCTACACCCAGCGGTGAGTGGGTGAATGGCGTGATAAGCGGCATTGGCACCCTCTTCATTGCCAACGGGGACAAGTACACTGGCGAGTGGAAGGATGGGATGATGCACGGTAAGAAAATAGAGGGGGGGAAGGGAAGAAAGGAGAGAGGGGTGAAGTCAAGAAAGCACGTGCATTTGACGCTGAAAATACCCATATAATTGCCTTATTTTCACACCATTACACACATACAGGGGCGGGCGTGTATACATGCGCGGACGGCGACACGTACGAAGGTGGATGGATGGCTGGTACGTCCTCCCCTTCACTCCCTCCCTTGTCACTCCCTCCTTTTTTTCTTTACCCCAATCCCCTCCCTTCCTTCTTCCCTCCCTTCCTTTCTCCCTCCCTCCCCCACTCTCCCTCCGTAGACAAGCGACACGGACAGGGCATTATGCTGTACCTGTCTGAGGACGGCGCCACCAAAGAGAAATACGAGGGCGAGTGGCAAGAAGGTGGGTGAAAGACAGACAGCCGGACAGACACTGAGGGACGGCGGGGGAGAAGAGGGGATGGAAAAAGGGGAGAGGCCAAAGCGTGCACTGTGGCAGCTGGGCTAGGATAAGGTTTAGATTCCAGGAGATCTCAGCCTTTGTTCGCCCGGCCCCCCTCAGACAACTTGCAATTGCATTTCTTGGTCTCTTGTCCATTGCTCGCCCTACTTCCTCCCTCCTTCTCCTTCCCCGCCCCCCCCTTCCTCAGACAAGATGCAGGGCAAAGGCAAGTACTGGTACTCGGACGGATCGGTCTACGACGGAACCTGGCACGAGAGCAAGATGCACGGGAAGGGGGCCTACGTGTACCCCAACCATGACCGATATGAAGGGGAGTTCGTGGAGGACATGAAGCACGGGTAGGTCTCAAGGCAGGCGGGAGGGAGGGAAGGAGGGAAGGAGGGAGAGAGGGCCAGAGATGATGGAAATCAAGCTCAAAGAATGAATCTCATACTTAGCCCACTCACGTCCCCCTCCCCCGCTCCTTCCTTTCCCCCCTCCCTCTCTCTCTCTCTCCCTCCCTCCCTCCTCGATTAGGTACGGCGTGCTTTGGTACCGCAACGGAGAGAAATACGAAGGGTCCTGGAAGCAAGACACGGCCCACGGGAAGGGCACCCTGACCTATGCTGGGGGCGACAAGTATGTGGGGGAGTGGAGGGAGGGGAAGAAGGAGGGTCTGGGGGAGCTGCACTACGTGAATGGCGACGTCTTTAAAGGGGAATGGAGAAAAGATTTTGCGTGTGGACACGGAGTACTGGCCTACGTGAACGGGGACGTGTACGAGGGGGAGTGGCTGAACGACAGGAGGCATGGCCAGGGGCGGTTTGTCAGCAAGGAAGACGGGAAGACGTATGTGGGGGGGTGGAGGGACGGGAGGCGGCACGGCAGTGGAGTGATGACGCTGGGGAAGGATGGTAAGGGGGTGGAGGAGGGCGGGGATGTGCTGAAGGGGCAGTGGGAGCAAGGGACTCTGGTGAACATCTCTCAATTCTGTTTTGCCAAGGACTCGCCCTGGAATGATCCCAAGTATTAGGGCAAGTGTTGCGGAGAGAGGGAGGGAGGGTACGGGAGGGAGAGAGGGAGGAGGGTGAAGGGAGAGGGAGGTTTTAGTCTGTATATTAGATATTGCATGTTGTTTTTCGACTGAGTCGCCTTCCCTTTAAGGGTTGCGGGGACAAGGAAGAAAGGAGTGGGCTGAGTGGTGGATGAAATGAGGATTTGAAGATTCCCCTTCTGCAAGGCGACTGTGGCACAACTGAAGAAGGAAGAAAGAGGAGAGGTAGGAAGAGAATCGATCCATTAAATCACGATTTACCGTGAATTTGCACATGAGCGATGGCAAGAAGGGAAGGAAAGATAGAGAGAGAGTTATGGGAGGGCGGCGTGCGGCATGGTTGGGGGGAAAGCACAGTTTAAAAGCCACAGACGAGGGCCGAGCAACTTCTTCAGCAGGTTGCAACACAAGGAACCAAGGAGAGCGGAGAGCCTCTTGCAGGCGACTACTAATAAGAATCCCGGGTCACTATAATTGCGTGGTGATTCCTGTGCACATAGAAATGTGTTTTGTGCTCAGGTAAACATGATGGTACGGCCTGTATCTCCCAACTCCTACTCACAAATTGGCACGTCGCCATGTGCATATTCCAGCAACGTGGTCTTGGAAATATAGCCCGTGGCAGACCTCACAGCAGTAGCGCATATCCACTAAGCTCATCGAGGATATTATGGCTACAAAGAGGAAATAGGGTGGGAAGGCAACGGGTGTGAGAGTCGGGGCAGGAGGAGGAGGGAGTCGATGCGGATAGTTTGATCTGTCGCAATTCTCAAGCTTCTGCAAACGATTTACAAGATTCACGGGGAGACTTCAGGCCGTACGCATTTTCGAAGGAGGAGGGGGACGAGGGGAGTGGGCGAGGGAGGCAAAGAAGAGCAATAACAAAGCAGACCCGAAAACGTAGAGCAAACCCATCTCATCGTCTACGTCTTTTTCCCTTCCCTTCTTCGTCCTTCCACTCATCTTTTGTGCTCATCCGCTCTTAATATATCTATGGAAGCCTCTTAACTATATCGCTTCCTCACTATGCGCCCACCTCCCACCATCCTATGTACATATTGAAGACATTCCTCTCAAAGGTAATCCAGGCCGGAACCCCATCGTGGTGGTGCACTGTACATCCAAACAACGCTCACCCTACGCTTGTTCCACACACGTTATCAGCGAGCGCAGGAGATGATAAGTCTCCTCCTAGATCATCACTCCCTTTGTTCAACTCCTTCCCAGTCAGGTTGCAGAGCAACTGCAACTCCAATGTCCCGCCTCTAAAAAGCAAGAAGCATTCACTACACCCCAGCCCCTCCCTCTCTCCCATCTCTCTTCCCCGTATGTTTCTCCCCCGCCACCCGTCCTATAAGATACCCATACATAGGATCCCATAGACTTGCCTCTATGTACAAAGGCTATGAGGTCTGGAAACCCTGCTTCTGTCTCTCCGTCCATCTTCTCCACCACAAAGCTTCTCTCAGTCCTCCTCTCCTCCCTCTTCCATGCCCAGCGACCGCAATAAGATGTCCACCTCCCGTTCTCGGGCCTCGATTAAGAAAAGGAGCCCCTCCAAGTCCTTGCTCAAAGCCTTCAAAGCAAAACTCTGCGTCACCAAAAAATCCGGCGTCCCTTTCCCTGTTCCTCCCGCTGCTTCCCCCCCGGCCTCCCCCTCTCCGTCCCTCAGTGCTGCCTTCAAGCCCTTCAAGCGCCCTAGCAAGCTTTCAAGCTCGACTCCAATCTGGTCCGTTAACGTGGCCACCTTGGGGTTGAACTCGGCCACGCCAAAGGTTGTGATCTTGTTGCTTTGGTCCTTGACCTGCTTGTAGATGCCAGTCAGCCGCTCGATCAACGTGTCCACTTCCCCTTGCAACTGCTGTCGCGCCTGACTAAGAAATTTTTTGTCCTTCTCCTTGTTGCTGCTGATTCTGCCTGTTGGGGAGGGAAACAGGTCAGGCCCCGAGCCGGTGGCAGTCCCCTGTTGCTTGCCTTGGCGCTTCTCCAACTCCTTTTGCTTCATCAGCTCGGCATCAATCCATTTACTAGCCCTTCTACGCCTGCCAGACCCCGGGGGAGGGGGATAATTGTACGGTGATGCGTGTAGTCTCGTCGTCGAGCTGGAGAGGAGTGAACAAGAGGAGGAACAGGGCAAGAGGAAGGCGGCAGAATACAGAAGGCAGCATAGAAGAAGAGCAGCTTGAATGATGAGGCTATGCATGGTTTCCAGACTGCACGCTCGCTGTTACACACGTGGAGGGCAAGCTAGGCGACTAGATTTTAATTGTATGTGCGCGGATCGTGTTTGTGGCGAGGGTGAGTGTCTGAATGAAGGGGGAACGTCATAGGTGCTGTCGTGAGAGTCATGCTATCGCCCGTCGCGCAATTGTGTGAGGGAAGACCAACAAGAGCTCGACGCAGGGGAGCGGCTATAAGTGCCTGCAATTAAATGACCCGTTGGTGCACCATAGTGAGGCACTTGCGTTAGATAATCTAAACGATATCAAACAGTTCAAGGCTCATGTGGTCGTGCTGATATATGTTAAGTACGTTGTCCTGCTCGCTCAATCAGTAACAACAGACGTCCCTCACTGAGTTCCAGACGTGCTTCGCGTATGAACGATGCGAGCTATCTTGTGCAATTCTCTATCACAAGATAGCTCGCATCGTTCATACGCGAAGCACGTTTGGTTGCTTTTCAACGTTGGAGGCGGCCAATGTGCATGCCAAAAAGTCTCCAAGAACAGTGCGATGCGTTTTACCCCGTTGTGCGGCCCGTTGTGCGGGGCGCCAGTCCATCGTAATAGAGAAATTGGTAGTTTTCAAAGGCTTTGGTGCTCACCCTAACCCTAGCCATGGAGGGGCTCAGCGATACCTGTCCTGTGTGGGGGCTGCACCAAGGCGAAACGGAAGGGCCCATGTGCGGCAGCATCAGCCTGACTCCGGACGAGTGCGAGAAGATAAAGGAGCTAAGGAATGCCCGCTGCGGGGACTCAAGGAGCAGGCGCTCAACGCAACCGCAAAAAAACGAAAGCGTCGGGCGAGGAACGCAAATCAAACACGCCATAAGCGCAGCCATGGTGACGAGGGCCTCGGCGACTCCTTCGTGGACGAGAGTGAGGAGGACGAGGAGGACGAGGATGACAAGGACGAGGAGGGGGAGAAGGAGAAGGAGGAGGACGAAGAAGAGGACGGGAGCGGGGGGGACGTGGAGGCAAGAAATAGATGAATCGGGGCCTGAGTAATCGCGTTGTCGATTGCGAATATCATATCTATCGTCAGAGCAGCAACAGCAACAGCGGCAGTAGTGACAATAGCAGCAGTAAATTGTATGAAGGAGGAGAATCAAGGCAGCTTGAGGAACCCTTTAGGCGTCATGCCTTGCCAGGTAGGTGAGGAAAGCGTGCTCTCCCAAAGGGCCAGGGCAGGGTTAGTCAAACATGATGTCCATGGCAGACAAGGATGGCCAGTGATTGGTCAAGGAAGGCCACGAGAGAACGCATCACTTCCCTTGCCTCCCATCGACATCCTATCTGATCAGCCCTGCTCTGCCATATTTGCCCTGCCCTTACATAGGTCGTGCCATACGCAGGAGCCTACATGCACGGGCCTACCCCCGTCATCCTTCCACCACCAAGGGCAGCAGGGCCACGGGTCCAAATAACCGTGATCCATCGATAAAAACCATTTAATTGGAATTAGCCTTTAAATAGGATCGCTGCTGTCAAATGCCTTCTGCTTGTTCAGTACCTGATCTTGTCTCATCCAGATAAGAATGTACCCGCGCTGTCGTAGATAGGGAAAAGGGACAAGAGGGGAAGAAAGCAAGGAAAGCAAAGTCTGCGGATCGGAATAGCAATAAAAGAAATTATAATGGGCTGTAAGCCACACCAGACAAGATCATAGGAGAGCGGCGACAGACAAATAGAAGAAAAATCTCGACGTCCACGCCCACGCCCACGCATACATAAGCCCGCATCCCCCCAACCCACCCTCCCCTCCTACCCCTTCCCTTAATCTACTTTAACCTCCTTTCCCCACCCCTGCCTTGGCTTTCGACGAGTCACAAACAACTTTTTCTGACGATGCTCTTGTACTCGATGTCGCTGGAGAGGAGAGAGGTGCGGGGCGGGGGCAAGGAGCAATGTCTGCATGGCTGCGCTACATGGTCCATACGTCCACCTTTCTCACTTCGGGGGGAGGACGACGAGGAGGAGGATGACGAGAAATAAGAGATTGCTGACCAGTTGGATAACCCCAGGCCATCACGGGTAATTGAGAAGGAGGAGGGAGGGCATGCATCAGTTAGTCTACCTGAAAAGAGGGAGGGAGGGAAGGAGGGAGGGAGGGAGGTAAGATGGATGAGCTCAAGCCCATGCCGAAAGGTTATATACTATGGCTTTGTTCACGAATAGACTATGCAATGGGAGGGAGAGAAGAGGTCGAAAAGAACGGCAGGGAGTGATAGAGGAAGGGGGGGAGGGGAGGGGGAGGGAGGGGGAGAGGGACGTACCTTGCAGGCGGCCTCGTGCCTTGAGTTGTTGGCCTGGCATAAGCCTGCATTTTACTGCAGCCGTTTCTCCTCTTCATTGATGAACCGTAACCGGCGTCCTCTGTCTATAAGAGGTGGAAGGTGCTGGAATATAGGTCTTTGACTTGCCATGTTGACGTTAAGAACGAGAGGGCAGGCCACGGTTAGGTAGAGCTACGTCGCGTGGTATCGGGCAGACCTGTGGCTTTGCGAGGTGGGGAGGTGAAGGGAAGTGAGCAGATGCAAGGGTATATATCCATTTAGCTGGAGGCTGGGTGTCGTTCTACATTTCTTCCTCCCAGGCCTCCCTCATTCTCACCATCTCCTGTCCACACCGCACCCTCCTTGCCCGTGTCCATCTCAACCACCAGTGCATCGCCAGCGCCTTCTCCCTTCTCTCTTCGTGTGGACATACGCCCTTCCGTCCGTTTCGCCACCCATCCTTTTCCCTTCCTCCCCTCAGCCTATGTAGGCGGCCCTAGAGGAAAGCAAGCAATGGGCCATTCCTTAACCAGATCCTCCCACTTGACTCTTCTCTCTCTCTCTCTCTCTCTCTCTCTCTCTCTGTGAGAGAGTGTGTGTGTGTGTGTGTGTGTGTGTGTGTGTGTGTGTGTGTGTGAATATGTGTGTGTGTGTGTGTGTGCACCCTGCCTCTTTGTTACGTCTTGTCTTGTCTCTAAGATTCGGTTGACAAGCTCAGAGTCGTTACACCTGCCCATGGGCTGGAGAGAGAAGGACTGGAGGATGAGTCTTCATGAGCGTGCATCACCAGCATGTGGTGTTTGCTCTTTCCCTTTCCCTGCTGGTCAGATTCAGGATCTTGGGTGTCCATTATCCATGATGGCTGGAAGGGGGACATGATTAAGATCAAGTGCAAGGAGGAATTCGACTTGAGGGAAAGAAACTCAGTGATGCTTGATAATCACTTGGGAAATGAAGAGTCTATTTCTTCGAAAACAGCGTGACCCACTCCCTCTCTCTGGACTGCGCACAGCGTGCTCGAGATAGAAGAGGATGCTGACGCTGCACTGATATGGGGAAGCATGGTGTCGTGGGAACGATATCTCAAAATACACACTCGCATACACACACACACACACACACACACACGAAGCGTCGTGTTTGCGAAACTGCCACAAAAGCGTTGCGCAAGTTTGCGCGCAAACCAAAAAGTTGAAGAGCCGTTGTGCAGAGAGAGATGAAAAAATCATAGCAGAGACATAAAAAACGAGCACACGAGAGGGCACACGCTCCTCTGGCACTGTTGTCGCATATTTCGTAGTCTTCGCTTTTAGCCTCAAGGGGTGGATAGATTGCAAAACCGACCAAAATCCTTAAATGCGACAACTTTTTTTGGCTTGATTAAATTTGACTCCAACCGTGATAATGCGTTGCTTGTAAGTACATTCCATGTATGTGTGGCAATGTGGTGGCAAACGAAACACTTGGAAGAAATTCATAGGAACGCTGTTCCTGAGCGTCTCGATCCTTCCACAAGTAGCCGATCAATGGAGGTACATTGTGGTACTCAGAAAGCTCTGACTTCCTCTGTGCTTCGGGAAACACAAGGCGACGTGCACCAACGAAGGGCAGTCCATCTTGCCAGATAACCCATGGAGTGACTCGCGGTTTCTGCTCGGCCCAATTCCATGTAATACAAGGTGCGTTTAGATGAGTGCCTTTCGCGGCACCACAAAAGTTTGTGAACGAGGATGAAATTCATGTTAAACAATGTGTGTTCAGCGTGCGCGTGATGCTGGAATATTCTCCGCCCACAGAGAACCATACGGACTATACAGAAGTTTATGCACGTTTTTTGTTCTTTTAATTTTTTTGCGGTTTAAATCACCATCACGTGCTTTGCCACCGGCATGATGGCATCTGCTTCTATATTAATGTGAGCAAAATAAGCCCGCCCTGCATGACGGGGTAGCTATGCCGGCATCAGGCCAACGGCGTTGGTATATCTTTCGCGGCATCGCACAAATTGGTGAATGAGGATAATTTTGATCTCACTGACCAGAGCCTCAAGCTTAAGGACTATACAGAAAGTTATGTAAGTTTTTTGCTCTTTTTACTTTTTTGTTGTTTTAATCACCATAACGAGCCTTGCCACCGGCATAAAGACATCTCCTTCTATCATATTTTGAGCACCAAAAT
>Ga0160420_100348_pt1 | contig 21993 bp, 36 predicted proteins | sample CelAP2metagpilot_FD_108197 | JGI IMG/M metagenome (GOLD analysis project Ga0160420, IMG submission 108197) | Phycosphere-associated microbial communities from algal ponds in Kailua-Kona, Hawaii, USA - Cellana AP2-5-5 metagenome pilot | ecosystem: Engineered > Artificial ecosystem > Aquaculture >... | reverse complement strand
GCCAACGAGTGGGACTGATGCCGGCAGCTACCCCGTCATGCGGGGCGGGCTTATTTTGGTGCTCAAAATATGATAGAAGTAGATGTCATCATGCCGGCGGCAAAGCACCTAGAGGCGAATAAATATCCTATACCAGTCCTTACGGACGACTTGTGATTGTCGTCATGTGTAAAAAAGCTGGTGGATTTGATCAAGGGAAGAGTTGTACTCGGAAGGGTCCCTCGCTCACTCATTCAGGTGTCGTTTTTCTCGTTCCCTTCAACCTCTTCTCCTGATTGGGGGGGAAAAGGGAACTGCAGGACTTCCTATACATAGATATCTACCTCATAATAAAAATGGTGGCACCCATTCTCGTCATGCTGATACGAGTGGACCCCTAGGGCGGGACGACTTTGTCTCTACTTAAGTTATGTACGTTTTTTGCTCATTTTTCTTTTTTGGGGTGTTAATCACCATTACGAGCCTTGCCACCGACATGATGACATCTACTTCTATCTTAATGTGAGCACCAAAATAAGCCCGCCCCGCATGACGGGGTAGCTGCCGGCATCAGGTCACTGGCATTTTTGCGGGTTGATCACGCCATCCCGCTCTGAACAAGCCGCTCCTTTGGCTGCCGGTCATCCGAGTGGGACTGATGCCGGCAGCTACCCCGTAGAAGAAGAAGTCATAACATACGGATCGTACTGCATGGTTCTGCATCTCGGAGGAGCATCCCCAAAAACATTTAGGGCAGCAAGAATCCTCATTGCACAGCACATACCATATTATGTCTGGTAGGAGATGTATTTTTCGGAAAGCGCGGAAAAAGAAAACGATTTGAACCTGATGTGCTTGACGGAAATAGGTTATCGGAGGGGTCAGAACGTTCAGGAGGCGTTTCTGTCTCAATTGTGTTGCTTGTAAGTACAGCACTTGCATGTGCGACAATGTGGTGGCAAACGGATCACTTGGGACAAAGTCATATGGAAGCCCTATGCCTGAGCGTTCCGACCCCTCATATTTATTTCGTATTATATTCGGGATGCTCCTGAAACGTTTCTTTTCCCGCGCTTTCCGAAAAATACATCTCCTACAAGACATATTAGCACAACTTAAAGGGCTCTGTTTCTGTACTCCAGCGTGCCCTCCACAAAGAACACTCAAGCACAAACATATTGCGGTGGTATCCCCATCTCCATGTTTCCCTAGACCTCAAGTGACACCCACCAAAAATCGAGAACGAAAACGTCGTCGGAAAAAAACCGAGAGCGGCCGGTTAAGCCGTGGGGATAGACTACTGTCTCAACTCGAATCAAGACAACTTGCCTTATAATGCTCATTATGCCACGTTTGTCCATCGGGCAATTTCCTTTGGCATCCTCCAACTTGGCCACTGTCGTCTTCATGTAATTTCCAATTTATAGGACCGCATGGTCTCCTAAATGCTCGCGACCTCGTCGGTGTAGACATGCATATCATATCAATAAGTATGCTTAATCGTCACTTTCAGGTAATTACCCCGATCATTTCGGCAGACAAATGCTACCATCACGCCGCGCTCCTAGAGCCCCGGTGCATCGCACAGTGCACAGTCATTACTATATTTTTTTATTTGTAGGGACTGCCTGTTTGTGGATGTCCACATGCACGCCTCTGTGGTTGTAAGCTGGGGTACCCAGGGTCATAACAAATGTAGTTACATTTAGTGCTATGTTATATCACAAAGTCAGCGATAATGCTATGCTATGACCAACGCCCGTAACAAACTTAGTACCCGGAGAGTAACAGATGTTATTCTGAAAGCATTTGTCAACGATCAATTAATATCTCCCCCCTCCCCCCTTTCCCCCGTTCCCTCAAAAGTATGGCTTCCAGCCACTCGGTTTTTAAAGACCTGCTCGCGGCCGCCGCGCTACTAGCCCCAAGACATGGCCCTTCACCTGTCCAAATGCGCTCATCCCCAGGTTTATCGGTACCGTCGGAACCCGTGTACCCCGCTTCGTCTTTGGCAACCACCGAATTGGACCGCAGCCTCCGCCCCCATCGGCACCTTGCTTCGGCCCCGGCAGCGGCATGTGGAATCCCCAGCAACTCCGGGGATCGTGAAGGATTAGACGCCAGTGAATGCAACGCAACAGCACTGCGGACTACCATTTCGTCCGCGCAGCATCTAGGGCGACTGGCAACCCCTGTCAATGCCCAACAAGCCCAAGGACCCACTGATTCAAAAGACGGGCCTCACTCACAGCCCCGGCAGCAGCCATTTCCCCTCAAGCAACACATCTCGAGGTCAGACTTGCACCAGCACCAGCACCAGCACCAGCAAAAACAACAAACACAACAGCTACCCCTTTCCAACCACGCCGTCCCCCCCACTGCCGCCTTCGCCCACTGCTCCGTCTATCCTCCCTCCGTTTCCACCGCTTCTTCCTTCGCCAACACAACACAAGCTACTGCCGGACTGCAGGCTTTCCCTGTCTGCTCGTCCATCACTTCCTGCTTCCCCTCCTCGTCGTCCTCCTCCTCCTTCTCCTCCTCCTCCTGCTCCACCGCTTCCACCTCCCCCCGCTCTGCCTCCTTCATCTCTTCCCTCAAAGTCAGCACCTTGGCCTCGTCGATCCCCCACCCACACAGCGACACTAACATAAAGGCACAGCACCACGTTCGTCCCTCCGCTTCCTCCCTCCTTATCCCTGTCGGCGGCCTTCACCCCCATCAGGTGTCCAACCCGCAGCCACCCCCGCGCTCCATCCCTTCCTCCCCTCCTTGCTCCAACTCTGGCCCTTTCCGAGTAGGCCTTTTGCCGGGTATTCCCCTCGAGAGCCAGCTCCACGGTCATCACCTCGATCCCTTCTCGGGCACTAAAACCACCAACAGCTGCAGCAACAACAGCAGAAGCAGCAACAGCTGCGAGGGTGGGGAGGAGGATAAATTTGGATGGCGGGCGAGCAGGAAGGGAAAGAGGGCCCGAAGGGCGGACCTGAACGGCTTCACTGCCGAGGAGAAACAAGAAAGAAGAAAGGCGAGGGCGAGATTGTACAGCGCCCAGGCACGGGAGAGACAGGAGTGTGAGATGAAGGAGTTGAAGGTGATGGTGGAGGCTTTGTCCGCCTACAAATTGATTGTGGAGGAAGCCCCTGATATGATGTGCGTCCTCTCGGCTGAGAGGGAGGAAAAAATCTTGTACGCCAACTCAGCCTTTGCGCGCTTGCTGGGGCTAGTGCCTGCGAGCTTGCTAGGGAGGAGGTTGGGAGAGATGGTCCACGCAGAGGATTTGAAGGAGGTGCTCGCGGCGTTCACCACTACCCTGTTAAGCACAGATACGGTGGCCAAGACTACCTGCCGATTAAAGTCTTGCTCCGTGGAGGGGAAAAGAGACAGAGGAGGAACGATGGAGGAGAAATACGTTAAAGTAGGCCTGGGGCTTAGGAAGGGAACGCAGGGGTTGCTGGCCATCATTCGTCCGGAAGGCTGAGGGAGGGAGGGAGGGAGGTGGGGAGGGACTGACGCTGATGCAAGGAGGAAAGGTGGGGGAGGAGGGAGGGAGAACGGGCTCGAGGTCTGTTGCCTGATAATTATACATATGTGGTTAATATAAAGAGGGAGAAAAGGGATCAAGCGGGGAGGGAGTGAGGGAGGGAGGGAGGGAGGCAAGAACAACGGTGTACGCAAATAAGACATAAACTCAAACTTAAGGTATTGGGTTAGCGCTAGGGAGAGAACAAGAACCAATGCAACCAAAACTGCAAATAAATAATAAGACAAAATGAAGTGTTTATAAGAACAAGAACAAGAAGAACAAAGTCAAGAATCCGAGGAAAAAGCAACAACAACTACGACGGCGACGACGACGAAAACAACCCTAATTTTTGAACGTTCCGCCTTTGCGTCCTTATGCACGCTCCCCGTGTTCTTCCACTCACCGATACAAAACTAAAACACAACCATCTACTCTTTCCCCTTCTCCTTCCCCTCCCTCCCTCCCTCCCCTCCCCCCTCCCTCCTCGACGGCAACCCACATCCCCGCCACACACCCGAAAACGTCGTCCACGTCTCCTCCTCCCTCCCTCCCCCCCTCCCTCCCTCCCTTCCACACCCTCCCAGAAGGCGCGGTTCCCCCCTCCCATCGTTATCGATGGCCACACAGTAGTCTGCCTGTCTCTCCAGTACACCTACAGCGCGCGGAGTCTCCTCCAGGGAAGCTAGAAGGACCTCATCCGGCACCACCCGCCGGGTTGCTATCCCTCGGCGCCGTGCCCTGGGAGGGAGGGAGAGAGGGAGGGAAAGAGGGGGAAGGAAGGCCAATCCAACCGTTAGCTTCTAGAAGAGAAACGACTCGTGACGCCTCGTCCCCTCCTCTTGCTATATATTTATATACGAGTCCTGACTCTTATTCATCCTCGTTCTTCTGCCCCTCCCTCCCTCCCTCCCTCCCTCCCTCCTAACCTTGATAGCACCGTCTCCCTGCTCGCCGTCACGTGGATTATCGCGATCCTCAGGCCTGGGAAGCACTCTCTCAACTCCTGTTGCGGGAGGGAGGGAGGGGATGGGTTGGGAAGGGGAAGAGGGAGGAAGGGAGAAGAGGGGGAAATCATCGTCAGCACTCTCGTCGTCCCACCTACTTGCCTCTTCTTTGACCCTTACTCCAACCCCCCTCTCTCTCCCTCTCTCTCTTGCCCTCCCTCCTACCTGAAAATACTGCGCATGCCATGCGGCGTCTCTGAGGCTCCCCTGCACCAGCACATTCCTCCCTTCCTTCAGCCCCTCCCTAATCAAAATCTCAAGCACATAACCCGCCTCCTTATGCGTCAGCTGACCCGCCATCAATGGATTCCTCTCTATATAGCCCTCTATCTCCGGGAGCTCGTTTCGAATTACATCCGGGTCGGCGAGCACAAAGTCATCCAACGGGAAGAAACCCCTCTTGGCCAGCCACTTGAGGGTGTGGCTTTTTCCCGCCCCCATGGGCCCAGCCGTGAACACCACCCACTGCTGGGGGGTGGAGTGGTGGGAGGAGGAGGAGGAGGAGAGGGAGGAGAAGGAGGGAGGGAGGGAGGGAGGGAGGGAGAGGCGGCAGTCCGGGCCGATCTCGTGGGGCTCGGCGCGTTGGACGTGGGCGAGGGAGGAGAAATTTTCGTCGTCGTCCTTCTTTTGCTGCTGCTGCTGCGGCTGCTGCTGCCCGTCATCGCCGGTTGACAAGTCCTCCAACGACGACCCCTCCCTCCCCCACTCCCTCCTCCTCCTCTCTGCCCCGCCCTCCAGGGCCCTCCTAATAATCCCGTCTTGAACCTCCTGCCTCTGCCGCCGGTAGTTTCGATGGAACCCGTAGTCCAGCCCCTGCCTGGTCCCTGCGTATGGGCCGAAGAACTCCATCTGCCTCACGCCGTACACCTCTGTTGTCGTCTTGGTGTAGTCGTACCCCCCGTCCTCCTTCCCATCCTCGTCCTTCCCCCAGACCTCCTTCACGCCGTGGGTGGGGTCCGGCCCATGACTGTCTTCCAAACGCACGCCAATGCTGCTGCTGCTGTCTTCGCTCCATGCCGGTGGCACCGGCGTTACAAGTACTTTACCGTTCATTATCCCCCCGTCGTCCACCTCGCCCTCCCTCTCTCCACTCCTCGCGGCTGCGTCGCCTAGCTGCTGCTCCAACGTGTCTTGTCGTCTCTCCAATACCTTACTTCTCGCGGTGGTGGTGGTGGTGCTGCTGCTGCTGCTGCTGCTGCTGATGATGATGATCCCGCTGTGCAGCAGGCGTGTCCTTACGCCGACACTTAACAAGCCGACGCCGCCTAGAGCGCACACCAGCACACCTAGACCCCACAGTTTGCCTCCCTTCCGTCTTGTCTCAGCTTCCCTTCGTTCTCCTTTTGTCTGTCTCCTGTTGCTACTGTTGCTGGTACGACCTATCTTATCGCTGCTGGTGCTTATCCCCTCTTCGACGGCAAAAAATGTGTCGGAGGGTGTGTGTGTCCGGGCTCGGGAAAATACACCTCCAACACTGCTGTTGCTGTTGCTGTTGCCACTCCCGACTAAGGAAGAGCCTCTCTTGCGGTGCGAGATGTGCGGAGGTGTACTGCTAGGCGTCGTCGGCGGCGGCGGCCTGTGAGGGTGATAGGACGGCTGCTGCTGCTGCTGCTGCTGCCCGCTGCCACTCGCACTTCCTACGACCGTCACGCCTGTAAGAAGAGTAGGAAGGAATGACAACGTCCGGGGAGGGGTGGGGGGAGGAGGGGAGTGCCCGTGGGTGCGACGGGAGTGAAGAAGAGGTGCGGCGGTGGCACTGCTGCGGCTGCTGCTGCTGTCGCCGTCTGTTGTGTAGTTGCCACTATGGGTGTTGCCGCAGTCCTTGGAGAGCGCAATGGTTCCAAGGTTGTTACACCTCCTTTCTGTCCTTCTCTATGTGTTGTTGTGGGTGGGAGTGCGTAAAGAGGCGTCAGAAAGAGGACCAGTTGCGCCGTCGGGCAGGTAGATCTACTTGGGCTCTGGTTGTCTGCGACCGCGAGTCTTTTTGTGACGCGGGTGTGACCTGACTTACGACTAGCTTTATGCAGCTCGGTGGAACAAGGAACTTGTCGGTGAAGCTGTAGAATGTGTGTGGAGGTGTTGTACGGGACAAAAGGATCGACAGCAAGAGCAGCTCGCTTGCTTCCGTTGCCGCAAGCCACGACCTCCTCTCTCATCATCCATCAAGTCCTCATCCAGTTCTCACCCCGCACATGCCAACCACACTAGATAGCCATGGTCAGTAGCAATAGCGGTAGCTCATCCCCGTGGCCCGCCGGTCAGGAAGTCCCTATTGAGCTGGGCATGGATGCTGGTACGTCGTGCCCCTCCCTCCCTTCTTCCTTTCATTCATGCTTCCAACCCCCTCACCGTCTTAACCAAATACACAGGCAGGGAATTTCTCCTTATTCAGTATAGATTCAAGCCAGGCACGGTAGATTATGATGATCCAGCAAGCTATGAAATGCAACCCTCGGGGGAAGTCACCATTTATCACCCTCTCAAAGGAGGGGAGGGAGGGAGGGAGGGGGAAGAGGAAGGCAAGAAGACTTTATCATTTCACGGACACAGGCAACCGATTCAGAATCAGGGGAGGGAATTTGTATTGATTTATGAGGAGGATAGGGGGGTGTTTGAGATGCGGAGATTAGAGGCATTGGTGCCACATGTGCAGGATGCCAGATCTCATGGGGGGGAGGGCGGGAGGGAGGGAGGGGGGGGGTTGATCGCTACGGGAGGAGGAGTTCAGAGGAAAAAATTAATGGTGCCTCCTGCACCAGCGATAGTGGGAGCAGTGGCAGCAGCTGAGGTGGGGGAAAACGGAGGAGGGAAAGCTGAAGGAGAGGAGGAAGGAGATGGGGGAGAGGAAGGTGGCGGGGTGCGGGCAGCGCCGGCTCAGGCTTTGACGCAGAAGAAAGTGCAAGCCATGATAAAGCAGCAGAAATTGAAGAAGGAAAGGGAAAAGAAGAAGGAGGGGAAAGAGAGGGAAAAGAAGGAAAAGGAGGAAGAGAAGAAGATGGTAAAGGAAGAGGAGAAGCTGAGGAAGAAGGAGGAGAAGGTGCAAGAGAAAAAGGAAAGGAAAGCGGACAAGGTGAATGCGAAGGATGTCAAGAAGAAGGAGGGCACGGACGCCAGCAAGGACGGAGGAAGAAGGGGGGAAGAAGAAGAAGATGGCTCGGTTTCGTCTTTATCAGTGATGGTAGGGAAGAAGTGCGGGCGTCCACCTGGCGGCGGGACGAAGGCCGCAGCTGCAGCAGCAGCAGCATCATCACCAGCAGCAACTGCGGCAGTGAAGGACGGTGAAAAAGACCGAGGAGGAGAGGGAAAAGATGAAGAGACGAAGATGGGGGAGGAGGAAGGAGAGGAGGAGAGCATGGAAATAGAGGATGAGTCGGAGCAGAAGCAGGAAGAGGAGCAACGTCAAATGGACGCGCGAGGGAAGCAGCAGCAGCAGCAGCACCAGCAGGCGCAATTAGAAAAGAAGGAGGAAAATAAGAAAGAGACAGAGGAGAAGCCGAAGAAGAAGCTGACCATCAACCTTAGTGCACCTTTCGCTACGGTGCGAGCACCAGCAGCAGCACCCGAAAAAAGAAAGGGACATTGGAGGGAGGTAGGGGAAGGGGGAGGAGGGGAAGGGGAAGAAGGAGGAGGAGGAGGAGGAGGAGGAGGAGAGGAAGCGATGGTGCCCAAAAGACGTGGTCGTCCACCTGGCAGTGGCAAAAAAGCGACAACAGTCCGCGAAGGGGGGGGAGGAGGAGGAGGAGGAGGAGGAGGAGGAGGAGGAGGAGGAGGAGGCCCAGCAGCCGGAACAGCAGCAGCAGCAGCAGCAGGTCCCAGGAAACGAGGGCGGCCTCCAGGGAGTGGAAAGAAGAAGGACGAGGTGGGCAAGATAGGAGTGAAAAATGAAGCGGAGGCAGTTGCAGCAGCAGTAGCGGAGGAGGAAGCAGAAGCAGCGGTGCTTGCATTGCAGGCTTTGGGGGGGGTTAAGGAGGGGGAGGGAACGGGGGAAGAAATGGGTGGGGAAGTGGTGAAAAAGCAACGGAAAGGCAGCAAGTGAGGAAAGTATAAAGAATATAATTAACGCGATTTCGGCTTTTAGTCGTAAAACACAGAAAAGCTGTATGTTAAGCTATGCGATGTTCATCACCAGCTGGAGCACAAAAATTATGCCCAGAAACGTGAGCCGATAGAGGGCGTGTGATGGATTCGAGAACGTTCTCCTTTATGTTTAAAAAGAAATTTTTCTGGTCCTTAATTCTCCTCTCCCCCGTCCCCCTTCTTCCTACCCTCCCAGCATTTCTGGTGGCGAATTGAGTATGATGACGAGTGACTGTAATGGTGACGAGGAGAGGAGCGCCGTAAGCTCCGGAGTATGCTGACCTTCGTGATTGGCATGAAGGGCGGGAGTGATAGGAAGGGCATGCCAAGTGACTTCTTTTTGAAAGTGATGGAGGTAGTGATGCCGTGCTGGGATCTGCTAAGGAGGAATCTCGGCGACGACACGCAAACGCAAAATCAGAGGCACACTAAAGGTCAGGATAGGTCCTAGTAAAGTGAGCTAGTAGCATTCTTCAAGCATACATAGTAGTTTGTTGACATTTCTACAACAAGGAAATGTACAAGAAATCATCTTAACCCTCCCTGTTATTCCTCATCTCTCCCCCCCCACCACCAAACTACCTAGTGAACCATGGCAGTCATCGATCCCAACGACGACGGCTCGTCACCTCACATAGAGGGCCCGACCATAACATGGCAAGGGGTGGAGGCACGCATCAAGGGTCTGCTAGCAGCAGGTGTGAAGGAGAGGTACGGAGGTTGATACAGGTGGAGATAGGGAGGGACAAGGGGAGAGTCGGAAGAGGACCGGAAGAGATCTGAACTCATCCCGGGGTACCCGGATGAAGGAACGCCCCATGGCCTCCGGCTTCGGACCCCATATACGCACACACGCAATGATCGGCACAATCCTCAAATGTCTTGACGCTCCTCTTCGTCTTAATAATGTATGGCGGTTCCATGCACAGGGCCTGTGGGGAAACCTCCATCCCTACGCACCCGCAGCAGTCTCTTGCGGAACACCGCCTCATCACTGCCTTCCTTCATCAGCAAGCACCAGGCATGCCGGCGCCTTTATCAGCGCCCTCGTCGTCCCAACCCCACCCGCAGCCCCCGCCATCCCCTCCCAACATCCGCAATGCCTTTGACCCTCGCCCGTTGCATGGTTCGGACCTGGCCGCTGCTCGGTTGGAGTCGGCCGCCGTCACGGGGGAAGGACGCAGGCTGTGGGTCGGGACAAGTGATGGGTACGTCTGACGTTTGTGCCCTCCTCTTCTCTCCTTTGTTTTGATTCTTATTCTTCATGCCCATTTGATGCGAACTGATAGAGGCATATGATTTGCTGGCATTGCCTTCCTTAGTTGAAGTCCTAACATCATTCCTACCCTCCCTTGCTCCCTCCCTCTCTCCCTTCCTTCCTTCACTGCTTTGCTTGCCGTCTACGCGTAGTCCTCCCTTCCATGAAATCTTGGGACTTGTCTTTTCTCACGCCTTCATTCCCCCCTTTTCATTATCCTTCCTCTATGACTCCTCCAGTCTTCTCCAAGCGTACGACATCGACCCCACCACCGGCACCACCACCCTTTCCTTCTCCTCCTCTCCTTCTCCTTCCTCCTCCTCCTCCCGAAGCACCTCCTGTAAAGCATCAATAACTCAATTAAGGGCTATCCCGGCGTGGGGCGTTTTGATGGGCGTAGTGGATGATAGTTGCCTGACCGGCTTCCATCTCGACACGGGCCTTCCCCTTTCTACCTTGAACGTGAACGATGCAGCAACAACAGCAGCTGCAACAGCAGCAGCAGCAACAGCATCAACATTTACAATAAGGAGGGTATCCACCTCCTCCTCCTCTTCCTCCTCGTCTTCCTCCTCCTTTTCCTCCTCCTCCTCCTCCTCCTCCTCCTCCTCATGTGTGTTGTTTGCAGTCCAATCCGAAACCCGACAGCTCTGTGCGTTGGTAGCACCTGCAGCAGCAACAGGAGCAGCAGCAGGAGCAGGAGTAGGGCTAGGGTCAGGAGGAAGCTTCAAAGGAGGGGTGGGTGGGAGTAGTAGTACTGGGAGTGGCAGCAGCAACAGTGGTCAAGGCCTCAAGTTGCTGGTCATGATATGGGATGGTGGGAACGAGGGAGCGGGCTCCCTGCAGGTGAGGAGGGAGGTGGGACTACTGGGGTGTGAGGGCATTCCCCGGGCGATGGTGATGACGACGGAAGAATGTTTCCTGGCCTGGAGCAAAGGGTATGGCGCCATATCCCTCTACGGAGGAGGAGGGAGGGAGGGAGGGAGGGAAGGAGGAAGGGCGACCGGCGCAGTGGTGACGTCGACGGTGTCGACGGTGTATGAGCCGGAATCTGAACACCTCTTGTCGGCGTTGGTGGTTCTTCCCCCCCTCCCTCCCCCCAGCCCTGCTCCTCCTCGCCTCCTCCTATCCGATGGCAGCCGAGGCGTCTGTTTTCAGTTGACCCCCTCCTCTGTCGCTGCCTCCTCCTCGTCCTCTTCCACGTCCTCCCCCTTCGATGACGACGACAGCCCCCACCATTACCACGACCGACGAGCCTTCCACCCTCCCTCCTTTCCTGCCTCCGCCTCCTCCGCTTCCAACCACCTCGCCCTTCTTCCCGACAAGCTCACGTGGCATGCGCCTCCAAAGGCAAGCCAGGTCGTCCTCCCCTTCCTCGTCTCCCTCCTCGTCCAGTCGGAAGAGCAGGGAGGGAGGGAGGGCGGAAGGGAGGGAGGAGTATGGGTGGAAATCCACGACCTGTCTTCCTTGGCTGCCCTGCAGCTAATTCCGCTGATGGTAGGGGGAGGGAGGGGGGGAGGGATGGGTGCCGAGCTTTGTGCCTGTCGGATGGCGCTGGGCCGGGCGGAAAACGTCTATGTCTCCTTCCCCCCTTCCTTCCTCCCTTCCTCCGCCGCCGCCTCCTCCTCCTTCTTATTTCGGAGGCGGGAGGGCGGGCGGGAGGGCGGGGGGGAGGGAGGGAGAGTGGTGTGTCTGACCATGCTCCCCTTAATGACTCAGATAGATCGATTAGTGGGGCTCGGGCAGCACCGGCAAGCCCTGACGCTGGCTGCGCTGGTGGAGGGGGAGGGCAGGGGGGAGGGCGGGGAGTGGTTGGCGGAGATTGATTTGCCGAGAGTGCGTGAGGGGTTCGCGGGTGTGTTGTGTGGGAAGGGGCAATACGGCGAGGCGGTGAGGGAGTGGCTGCAGGCAAGGAAGGAGGGAGCGAGGGAGAGGGGAAGGGAGGAAGGAATGGACGTGGGAGGGAGGGAGGGAAGCGCCCAATTCATTCCAGACTTTGGGTCATTCGGTCACTAATTTTGGAATGGGGGAATATTAGTCCAGACACGTCTACTCACCCCTCCCTCCCTCCCTCCCTCCCTCCCTCCCTTCCCTCCTCCCTCCCCCCCCAGGCCGACACCCCCCCCGCCATTGTCCTGGCCCACTTCTCCTCCCTCTTCCCTCCCGACCTCGCCCTCCCTCCGTCCCTCAAGTCGCTGGTGGGAAAGAAGAAGAAGAGCCAGCCATCTGCCCGAGCGGGGGGGAGCGCGGACGCCATCCCGGGTAAGGGAGGGAGGGAGGGAGGGAGGGCCAGAAGGAGGATGGGAGGGCGGGAGGGGGGGAGGCAGGGCGAATGGGCGGGAGGGGTCCAAGTAACACGATATAACACGATGTAACAACTGTGATTAGCCCTCCTGACCCCCTCCTCCTTCCCTCTTTCCCTCCTTCCCTTGCAGCCGCCCACGTGCCCAAGGCCTCGGTGGCCCTCCTCGCCTTCCTTCGGCACCACCGCCGTTCCTTCAAAGAGATGGCGGACAAACACCACGCCGGCGGGGGGGAGCGGGAGGGCGGGAAGGAGGGAGGGGTGGAGGAGGAGGTGAGGGGCATGGCCGTGTTTGTTGACACGATGATAGTGCTGTCCGCGGCGAGGGGGGGGAAGAAGGAGGAGGCCGTGGCGCTCTTGGCTGGAGGAGCCAACCGGTGAGGAGGGAGAGAGGGAGAGAGGGAGGGAGGGAGGGAGGGAAGGAAGTGTCTTGGTTTTTGCTGTGCAGGTCCGAGCGAGATCAGTGAGACACACACACACCTTTCCTTCCTCCCTCCCTTCCTCTCTCTATCTCTTATACACACACATACACACACACGAAGACAGTACGACAAACAATCCCTCGCTAACACACACACACACACACACACATATATATATATATATATCCACACTGTAGGGCGGATGTGGATGCGTGTGCCCCCGTACTGGCAGCCCAAGGCGCGCCCTTCATCGAGGCCCTCCTATGGCTCTACCGTTCGCACGGTAAGCTCTCCCTCCCGCCCTCCCTCCCTCCCTCCCTCCACTTTCGTCTTTCACTTTCTTCCATCCACTGAATTCCACCCCACCTCCCTCCCTCCCCCCCTCCCTCAGACCTCCATGCCCAAGCCCTGTCACTCCTGCACGAGGACCGGTGCGTGGCGAGGGAGGGAGGGAGGGAGGGAGGGAGGGGTTGGACGCTCTCCCAATTCCATGCCTGGACAGCAGACTACCTCTCCTCTCTCTGGCACGCCCCCCCTTCCTCCCCCCCTTCCTCCCCCCCTCCCTCCTCCCTTGTCCTGGCCCATCTCCGGCCTCTCCTCGAGGGGAATCCGAAGCTTGGGCTGGGAGTGTTGGTGGGGGGGGAGGGAGGGAAAGAGGGAGAGAAGGGAGGGAGGGAGGGAGGGAGGGAGGGAGGGAGGGAGGGAGGGAAGGGGGTCAGTCCTCAGGAAGTATTGGCGATCCTGAAGGAGAGCAAGCCGAGGATAGTGGAGGCGGATTGGAAGGCGGCGATGAGAAAGGGAGAGAGGGAGGGAGGAGGAGAGGGAGGGAGGGGAAGTTTGTTCTACAAGAGTGCAGGGAGCACAGTGGCCTTGCCACTTGTAACGGGCGCGACGCTGGCGATGGCGTACCTTGACTACTTGATTGGTGAGGGCGAGGGGAAGGGAGGGAGAGAGGGAGGGAGGGAGGGTATCGCACTCATGTGCGGTGTTTCTGAATCCTCACTCTCCCTCCCTCCCTCCCTCCCTCCCCATCAGACGCCGGACAAGCCCCTCCTGCGCTGCATGACGAATATTTCCTCCTCCTCCTCACGGCCCTTCTCTCGGAGCAGGGCGAGGAGGAGGGAGGGGAGGAGGAAGGGGAGAAAAAGAAGGAGGTAAGGGAGGGAGGGAGGGAGGGAGGAAGGAAGGGAGGAAAGGGGATTTTGATTTATCGTCCCCAGCGGTAACGTGTCGGTCTTCCCTTTCTCTCCTCCCCTCCCTCCCTCTCTCCTCCCTCCCTCCCTCCCCCAGCCCCTGACCCCTCTCGGGCTCCTCTACCAAGCCAAACTCCGTGAGTTTCTCCGCTCCCCCTCCTCGCTCTACCACCCCCACCGCCTTCTTCCCGCTCTCCAGCCCTTCCTCCCCCGGGCCTTCCTCGTCGAACATGCCCTCCTCCTGGCCCGTTTGGGGCAGCACCGTGATGTTTTACGTACCTACGCCGTGGAGTTGAACAATCCGTCGTTGGCGGAAGAATATTGCGAGGAAGTGTACAGGAGGAAGGGAGGGAGGGAGGGAGGAAGCGGGGGAGGAAGGGGGGAGGTGTACTTGGACTTAGTGCGGGTTTATTTGCAGCAGGAGGAGGAGGACAAGAAAGAGGGAGGGAGGGCGGGCGGGAAGGAGGCGAACACGCCACGGTGGCTTGCGTGTTTGGAGAGAAACTTCGACAAGATCGATGCAGGTAAGACCCTGCCCTCCCACCCTCCCTCCCTCCCTCCCTCCCTCCCTCCCTTCCTCTTTTCATCGCCACCTTTCCCTCCCCCCATCCCCAGTGGCAGCTCTCTCCCTCCTTCCAGCCCGTGCCACCACCCTTCGCTCCCTCTCTCCCTACCTCACCCGCGTCCTCCGGCACTGTGCAACCGAGCGCCGACATAAGGAGATCGTGCATCAGGTACCCCTCCCTCCCTCCCTCCCTCCTTGAATGCCTTCGTCTAAGCCATCAGCAAATCTGCCTCACCCCTCACTCTCTTCCTTGGTTCCTCTTTCCCTCCCTCCCTCTCTCAGCTCCTCCGCGTTGAAGAGCTCAAGGTCAAACAAGAATTAATCCTCGAGCAGTCTCGGCGTGTCACCATCACGGAAGACACCGCCTGCCGCGTCCCCACCTGTCGACGGCCCATTGGTAAGCAAGCCCTTCCTCTCTCCCCCTATCCATGCCTCCTATTCGCCCTCTGTGTGTGTCACCCATCACCAAATTCGCTGTCCCCCTCCCTCCCTCCCTCCCTCCCTCCCTTTCTTCTGTCTTCCATGAAAAGCACGGTCAATCTGCGCCGCTCAATCTCCCTTCCCTCCTTCCTTCCTTCCTTCCTTCCCCCCTCCCTCCCTCTCTCCCTCCCTCCTTCCCTTCCTCCCGTCCTAGGCAACACGGCCATCCTCTGCTACCCCAATGGCGTAGTTGTCCATCTGGCCTGTGGCCGCAACGACCTGCACCGCTGTCCGGTCACTGGAGAAGTCTTCACGACGCCAGGAGAGGAGCGGTAATGCGACACCCTCCCTCCCTCCCTCCCTCCCTCCCTCCCTGTCCTGCCCCTCTCTGGTGGTGGTGCGAGACGGCATGCTGTCGCTTGGAAAACGAGTTCGGCTCCTGCATGGAGGGGGGAAGAGTTAAAAAAAGAGGGGTGGGAAGGAGGGAGGAGGGAGAGAGGGAGGAGGGAGGGAGGGAGGGAGGTCATAAGCCATCACCTCCTACACAAATAAAAGGAAAAGGAAAAACAAACGGTGTGTATGTAGGTATTCAAAGAAAAAGCACAATAGTGTTTGTCGTGTCCTTGTGAGTGATTAAAGTAAAGCATGGTGGTGTTTGTCGTGCCCTATTGTACTCCTCATGCTCACGCTCCAACTCCTCCTATTCGTCGTCGTCGTCGTTGCCTTTCTTCTTATTTTCCTTCTTCCTTTTTTTCTATCGATCAATCTAGAACATATGGGTAACTTCCCACCCTCCCTCCCTCCCTTCCCTCCCTCCCTCCCTCTCGCTACAACGAAGTTGCCACCGCCCCATAACCCTTCATCCCTCCATACGACCCTCCTCCTCCCCCCCGCCCTCCTTCCCGCTCGCCTCCTCCTCCTCGTGAAGCAGGAGGAGGAGGGAAGGTATCCGCCACGGTGGCAAGAGGAGGGTAGCTTCCCATCAGGGCTGCTTGCTCCGCCTCCTCTTGCCGGTCCAGCTCGTCCACGGCGTCCTGCAGGGAGGAAGGGAGGGAGGAAGGGAGAGAGGGAGGTGGTGGGGAGTGCAGGGTAAACAAATAGGAGATAAATGTGATGACGAAGCAGGGATGGAGAGAGCAGGGATGGGAACGGACGCACAATGAGGAGAGAGAAAGAGGAATGGAGGGAGGGAGACATCAGCACACACCTTTGGCAAGATAAGGCTTGGCCGACGCTCCATATGTCGTGTATAAGGAGATAAGAGACCTCCCCCTCCTCCTCCTCCTGATCCTCCCCCTCCTCCCGGGCTTGGGAAACCTCCTCCAATAACTTGCCACCCTTCCTCCTTCCCGCCCTCCTTCGCGCCCTCCTTCGCGCCCTCCTTCCTGCCCTCCTGCTGCTGTTGCTGCTGCTGCTGTGAATCGCCGATTTTCCCGCAGAACCGCGATAGGGGAGTGTCTCCAGTGGTGAAGTAGAAGGCAAAGGACATGATAATCCCGAAGAGGATGCCGTTGGTGATACTAGGGAGAGGGGGAGGGAGGGAGGGACCAATGTGACATGGTGCTGTGGTAATATAGAAGGCGAAGGACATGATACTCCCGAAGAGGATGCCGTTGGTGATATATATACTAGGGAGGGAGGGGGGGAGGGAGGGAGGGCTCGTTCACCTGTAGCTGAAGGGCATCATGACGGTGGTGAAGTAGGCGGGAACGGCCTCCTTCATGTTGCTCCAATCGATCTTCTTGCTCTCGCCCATCATCATGGCTCCCACCAGGATGAGGATGGGGGCCGTGGCGGTCTGGGGGACTGAGAGAGGGTGGGATGGAGGGAGGGAGGGAGGGAGGGAGGGAAGGAAGGAGGGGGATTAGCATCGCCCCTCGAGGGAGCGAGGGAGGGAGGGAGGGAGGGAGGGAGGGAGAGGTCCTGACCGGTGCCAAATAAGGGCGCGAGAAACACCGAGCAGAAAAAAAGGCTGCCAATGGTGACGGCCGTGAGGCCCGTCCTTCCTCCCTCGTTGATGCCGGCGGCTGTCTCGACCTGAACGATGACGGGGGTGGAGCCTCGAAAGGGCAGGCGGGAGGGGTGAAAGGAGGGGTGAAGGGATGGAGGGAGGTCAGAAATAATCTTGTCGGGGGAGCCGGGACAAGGAAGGAAGGGAGAGCTCACCTGTCAGGGCACCGACGATGGAGCCGATGGAGGAGGCCAGAAAAGCCCATACACTTCCGGGTATGGTCTCGTCGGGCTGGGTTAGGCGGGCCAGGCGACCCATGCCGAACATGACGCCGCTGATGTCAAAGATACCCACGAATATGAAGGCCTGAGGGAGGGAGGGAGGGAGGGACTTACGAGCACTGCCGACATCATGGACACGGAGAAAGCATTCGTAAAATCAAGAGAGGTGGCCATAGAGAGATCGAAGGAGGGAAGGGTGACGAGTGTGGTGGGTGCGCCTCCCTCCGTGCCCCAGACAACGGCCGTGACGACGATGATGCCGATGAGGATAGATCCAGGTATTTGATGGAAGAGCAGGCTGCCGGTCAAAGCCAGGCCTCCCAAGCTCAGCCATATTTTGGGGTCGTGGAGATCGCCTTGAGAAGAGAGGGGGAGGGAGGGAGGGAGGGAGGGAGGGAGTGAGGGAGGGAGGGTCAAGGGGTGAGCGGGGGAGAAAGGGAGACGCGTGAGACTGAGGCAGCACCTGTTCTCAGCCTCATATATTATACCCGGAGGAGGTATCGAGGGAAGACAGAGAAGGGGGGGCGTGGCACGCGAGTCAAGGTAAGGAGGGAGAGAGAGGGGGAGGGAGGGAAGGAGGGAGAAAGGACGGACCAAGGGCTACGACTGTCTGCGTGTCCGGTACGACGAGGTGGATGGAGACCATGCCGATTAAGGCGATGAGCAGCCCCATCCCTACCACGGTAGCGAGCTTGATTGAGAGGGGGGTCAGACGCTGTACTGCATTGGCGACGCCCAAGAGGGTGAAGATACCTGGGAGGGAGGGAGGGAGGGAGGGAGGGAGGGAAGGAGGGAAGGAGGGAGGGAGGATGGGGGGGAACGTGAGCTTAGAGGGCGCGGCGACGCTGCATGGCCCCTCCCGCCCTCCCTCAGTTCCTCACTCCCTCTCTCCCTCCCTCCTCACCCATCAAGACGCCTGAAAACAAACAGGCCGCCATTCCTTCCTCCTTGCTCATCACCCCCGCCATGACCAGGCCGTACGCAAGGTAGACACTCAGCCCCGTTCCTGGGGCCAGACCAAAAGGCAGGTTCCCGCAGACCCCTGCGATCATGCTAGCGACGCCCGAAGACAGGGCTGTGGCGACAACGACCTGGAGGAGGGGAAGAGGAGGAGGAGGAGGAGGAGGAGGAATAATTGAAGGTGAAAAGCAGGGGGAATGAGGACTTGCGGCAGATTTCGAGGCCAGGCTGGGAAAAAAACTTACACCCTCCCTCCCTTCCTTCCTTCCATCCTTCCTCCCTACCTGATCGGGGTTGTAGCCCACTTGTGAAAGGATCTGAGGGTTGACAAGCAGGATGTAGGACATGGTGAGGAACGTCACGACGCCTGCACGGATCTCGCGTCCGATGCTTGACCCTCGTTCCTCAATGCAAAAGTAATCAAGCACATGTTGCTTGGCACTTTTTCTTCTGCGTCGGTTAGTGTTCATGTAGTGGTTGCTGCTCGTAATACTGATGCTGTCGTCGTCAAAGTCCGCGTGGTGGTGGTGGTGGTGCCGCTGCTGTTGTTGTTGTTGTTGTTGTTGTTGTTGTTGTTGTTGTTGTTGTTGTTGTTGTTGATGGAATAGTCCATGCCCGTTGCCCGCGACGGCGACGCCATTCATGGCACTGTAGTCCCCAAAAAGGAAAAGAAACGGTATGGGAGGTAAGATTAGTTCTACTGAAGTGTATGCGTCTCTCTGGTGGTGCCAATGGCTTCCTGCTCATGCTGTGAGCGGTACAAGGGGACCAGTTCGGACGGGGTTGGGAGTCGAGACCGACTGATGCACAGGTAAATGAGAGCACGTTTGCCGGTCTAATATCCCTCGGCGGTGATGGCAGCGAACCTGCTTTGGTGCTAGGTGCTCTTGTTGTGCCTTGAGCCCTGTCGTGTCAGGGTCTGAGCTGTGCTGTGCGCGGTGGTTTGTGGGAATGAGACCAGGCGCGGTTGAAGGGCAAGGAGACGAATAGACGAAAGGGAATATCAGGGAAAGTAGGGTCGGACAGAAATGCCGCCGCCATTATTTCTTTTGCAGGAAGCCATTACCACCACGAAGACAATAGAGGGAACGCCTAGAAGATGCTGAGAGAGGAAATGGCTGTTAAAGCCATGTCGCTTCATGAAGATGGAGGAAAAGGGGCGCTGGTCTCCGGTGACAGGGGGGAATCTGGTAACCATAGTAACGCTAAAATGGAGGGTGTCTTCGAGGAGGAAAAGCAGCAGCAGTGGTGGCTGCAGCAGTAGGAGTGGTAAACGGATTTTAACAAGAAAAATATTTTCAATAATGGACATTGAGAGGGGACTGCTCGAATTAAATTGCTTGACTGTGCCCTTGTTTTAGTGCAGACACAGCGAGCTACTCACAGCTCCACAGATTAGTTTTCGTTAATGTATGATTTGTTTTTTGGTCCAGTTGGTATCTTGGTTATGCCAGAACTTCGTGATGGTGCAAAGGCAGGCTCGTGCTCCCCTCCCTTTTCCTCCCTTTACCTCCTTCCCGCCCTCACCTCCTTTCCCGCCCTCCCCTCCAAATCTCCTTCTCATTCCCTCACCCTCGGCCATCCTACCTCTTATCTCTCTTCTTCAAATCACACCACTGGCTCATCTTCCTTCTCAAAACGACAGGACACACACCAATTTCCTCTTCCACGGTACAACCCTCCCTCCCTTCCTCCCTTCCTCCATCCCTCCCTCTATCCCTCCCTCCCTGGTCTCAGAAGTCCTTCTTGAGATCGAACCATGCCGCTGTCTTGCCCTCCTTTTTCTTCAGGTTCAGAATAATCTTATCTTTCTTGACACGGAAAGAAGCATCATCGATCTCGTCGTAGAGCCGCTTGATTAGGAAAAGATGGGTCTGAAAGGAGGGAGGAAGGGAGGGAGGGAGGGAGGGAGGGAGGGAGGGAGGGAGGGAGGAAGAGGGCGTGGGTACGTTTTTCTTCGCTTATCCTGAAGGTTATGATTGATCTTGAATTTCCGACACAAAAAGCATACTAAGCACCTCTGTTAAAGTAGTAGAGCCGCTTCATCACATAAATTGGCTCTTGAGGTAGGGAGGGAAGAAGGAAGGGAGGGAGGGAGGGAGGGAGAGAGGGAGGAAGGGAGGGCGGGAAGACGAGGGAAGGATAGACCTTGATCTCGGGCGCTCGCACCGTGAGAATAATAAGTAATTCAATCCACTCAGAAAAAGAATGGGAGAAGAAGAGAGGGATGACGGAATGAAATAAATGAAATGAGAGAGGGTGTAGGACAAGGACTTGCCTTGCTATCAGGAAATTGAACAGTAAGGATGAGGGAAAGCTCGTTCCACTCCAAAGTAATGGCCTCGTCGCCTAGCGCGTCGGCGCCCTCCATCGTCACGTAGATTCTGATAGAACGAAGAGAGGAAGGGAGGGAGGGTATACGAGAGTTGTCAACATGTTGAATCATGTATAAATTATTCCCTCCCTCCCTCCCTGCCTCCCCCCCTCCTTACTTGATCTTCTCGTTCTCGTCACTCCAGGCATACGAGCGGATAGACTCGGGCTCTCTCCCTACTCCTACTTCCAACGCCTGCTTCGACATTAATCGAGGCGCTTCACGGCCATCCCAGTCAGGGGCGTCTGACAAGTGGGAGGAAGGGGAGGGAGGAGAGGAAGAAAGGTGGGCATCGGACTTCATTTTGCAAAGCGCTTCTCCTATCACCTCCTTTCCTCCCACTCACGATTCTGCTTGCTGTGCGCGTAGTAGTAGCTGTTGATGCCTTTCCTCTTGATACTCTCATGCAATGCCGAGCGCGGCACGCCATCCTCTTCTTCCTCCTCCACCTGTTGGAACTCTTCCTCCGTCACATCTGTTGGTTCAAGATCTCCTGGGTCAGCGAAAGACGACATGGTAAAAGCTTGCGTCTGCTTGTCGCTGTAGTACACGGCGAGCGGGATATCTGTTGGTTCGTGCAAATAGAGCGTGGTGGAGTGAACATCGTGAGCGCCACAGTGAGGAGGGAAAAAGGTAGTGAGCGGATGGGGAGGCTAGGCAGATGAGTTGGAGAAAATCAGTCACAGCCAGGAGAAGAAATAACAACAGTCTTTCCTAGGTGATGTCATAGGTAGTGCGTGTAAGGTGACGATGTGCGCCACTGCTTGCCACGGGAGGCGACGCTTGGATATTGAGCCCCCTCACCAAGAAGACATTCTCGAAAATTTATAACAGGAGGGCTGGGGGTGGGAGGGTTTCCAGCACGACGGCATGGATTTGGATTTGAGCCCGCGCCTCAGACATGTTGAGGCACCGCTCTGTGGTGTTTTTGTCGTCGTCTGCATAACAAGCTTATTGTTAGGTCGGGAAGTAACCCGTCGTTTGCTTTTTTAGCCTCCCCTTATGAGAGCCTCGCTCTTTTATTTTTCACTCGCGTCATGGTGAGCGACATCGCGATCGTCACGTTTCTCACTCCAATGTTCTAACACTCGCCGCTCCACAACCCACAGGCATACACTCCAATCCACATGATGGCCCCGTCCCCTATGGTTCTGGGCAGCATCCTTCTTCTGGCTTCCACATACTCGGTACGTGGGCACCAAAAATCCCAGATAGTGCGTGCCTGTCGAACCCCGCCCCCATTCTTATACCACCATGCTATGACGTGTTCCATGGCCAAACTGCTATTAAGTGCATGACATCGATCAGCAGCGGCGTGTCCGCGCACGCCCGAAATTTACACCCTGCGCAATCACGCAAGCCGTGCAAGCTATGTGTGTGTCTCCGCCCGGAAGCGTGCACGACGACTTTTGGACCGCGGCCTCATTTCATTCCCTCACGCTCCCACGGTTCTTCAACCCCCTTAATGCCTAATCCTCCTACGCCCGCCTCATATTTCCACACGCATAGCATGCTTTCCTCCTCCCTTTTTCGTCACCGTCCTCTCATTCGTCCACTTCCCTGTCCGCCTCCGCCACCGGCCTTCTCTCCCCCTTGATCCTGTCTGCCTCAACTTGCCTGGCCTCGCCTGAGCCCAATTCCCAACTCCTCACCCCTCGTCCCCCCACCTCACAATCAACTACTT
>Ga0160420_100347_pt1 | contig 22000 bp, 26 predicted proteins | sample CelAP2metagpilot_FD_108197 | JGI IMG/M metagenome (GOLD analysis project Ga0160420, IMG submission 108197) | Phycosphere-associated microbial communities from algal ponds in Kailua-Kona, Hawaii, USA - Cellana AP2-5-5 metagenome pilot | ecosystem: Engineered > Artificial ecosystem > Aquaculture >... | reverse complement strand
GGGGGGGGGGGGGGGGGGTGGGGGAGGGGGGGGGGGGGGGGGGGGGGGGGGGGGGGGGGGGGGGGGGGGGGGGGGGGGGGGGGGGGGGGGGGGGGGGGGGGGGGGGGCCGGGGGGGGGGGGGGGGGGGGGGGGGGGGGGGGGGTGTTTGGGGGGGGGGGGGGGGGGGGGGGGAAAGGCCGGGGGGGAGGGGGCGCTGGTGGCATGAGTTTTCAGTTTTCTGACTTGTGGATCCATCCTTTCTTCCCACTTATCGCCCTCCTCTTTGACTACAACAGCTTCGAGCTCTTCAACTGCCATCCCTTGTTCCTCCCCTCCCTCCTCCCCTCCCTTCCCCTTCCGAAACGTGTAAAATTGCAGTTCCAACAATACACTGGCCAAGGCAAAGACTGCCCATTGCAACAACAGGGGCAAGGTCTCGTCTAAGTACAATAAATAGGGGATTATCAAGACCGCGGAGGCATGCCATAAGAGGACGAGGGAGAGGGAGAGGCCCTCGGTAGAGCGACGGGCTTGGTTGAGGAAGATCTGTGGAAAGAGGAGCAAGGCGAAGCAGACCATGGCTATGTATCCACATGTCTGAATGACAGCATTCAAAGGCATGGACAGCCTAGAGATGGACGGAGGAAGGAGAGAGGAAGAAGGAGGGAGGAGGCGGGAAGGGAGGGTTGGTTTTGTTATGTGCGAGTGCCTTTGCAGAAGCAGCTTGGAAAGAAAAATTTGCACAGAGAGAGAGTATATTAAGGTGGGGTCATATCTCTTTGGAAATATGGAGGAGTAGAGGCGCGCATGCGTGCATGGCAAAGGGCAGCGAGAAATAGATACAGAGTGGGGCTTGGCACTTCGCATTGTGTGAGCGAAAGAGAGCTAGGGTTGGGGATCCGTGGCGGCGATTGCGCTTACCTTTGATGCTAGGAGTGAAGGAAGCTACAAAAAATCCTGTTACACGGCAATCTGCATCCGGATCCTGGTGTGTGTGTGAGTTGCCTGTCTGGGGGTGGGGAGGGGGAAGAGATGGAGGAGAGGGTGCGTTAGAGGAGAGAAGTGCGTGGATTGGAGGCCGGCAAGAACACAACAAGCGGGCAAAAATTTGGGCTTGGACATATTATAACCTTGAAAGCATCTTCACACTTAAGCACTGTCATGTCCGAGGGTGGTCAAGGGGTACGCACGTAGTCGCAGAGCAGCGATGTGAAGCCTCGTCGAGTTGCCGAGAGTCCTTCTCAGGAGGGGCAAGCAGGCAGCACTGGCGACCAAAAATAAGAGGAGACACAAATGGAAAGAGTGGTGAGCATTGCCAGGTAGCACATCAGCCGGAGGAAGGTTTCATATCAAGGGGAGAAAAAAAACACATACTACATCCCGTCGGAGGATGATGGGGAATATTTTGGAGCAACGACACGTACCCTGCCCGATCAACATACTAATAGTTTCCCCGGAGGCTTCGGTTGTGTGGCCCTGCGTCCCGCCTCCTCATACATATAACATATAATAGTTTCCCCGGAGGCTTCGGTTGTGTGGCCCTGCGTCCCGCCTCCTCATACATACGACAGACCATCTATGAAAGGCATTGGGACTGTCCTAGATGGGCTTTTCTAGGGCCATCCTACTGTCCTACTTTACCGTGTTCCCATCCCTTCTTAGCAAAACGTGACAACCATCACACCACAAGCACACAGCGCCTTAATCATGCCTAGGCGTCCACTGCCGTTGCCCTCCCTTCTTCTCCTCCTCATCCTCCTCTTCCTCCTCCCCCACTCCACGCTCCCTTCCTCCCAACCTCTTCCCCTATCTGCCGCCTCCTCCTCTTCGAGCCCTCCTCCTCCTCCACCATCACCATCTGCTTACGTGGATTTGCTGCACGACCCATGTTTTGTCACGAGCAACGACATTCGAGATTTCAACATGTATGGTTTCAAACGCTGGCATAACGGAAGCACTTTGGGAGCCTGGACAGGTAGTTCCTCCCTCCCTCTTTCCCTCCCACCCTCTCTCTCCCCTCCTTTCTTCCCAAATCAGGTCCTCACCATTATTCTTACCACCGCACACCTACCAGTCACCTCTGGTGCCGTGGATCAATACCTTGCCCCCGCTGTTGCCCAGAGCGCCGCCGCCAACCCCAGAGGGTACCCCCCCCTCTGGCCCCTTCCTTCCCCCCTCCCTCCCTCCTGCACCTCACTCTTGGACATCAACAGTGATGACGCCGCCAGTATTTCACAAGCGGTGAGAGTGCGGGAGGGAAGGAGGTACCGGCTGAGTTTTTTGTTTGCCGGGGATGCCCTGTCTTTGCATTTGCCCTCTTCAGGAGGAGGAGGAGGAGGAGGAGGAGGAGGGGATATAAGGAGTGGTGGCGCAACTGCAGGAACACCATCAGGAGAAGGAGCAAAAGCAGGAGTGACACCAGGCCCTCCACCTTCCCACCAAGGATTGCCGCCGTTCAAATCGTTTTCGGTGTCGTGGCAAGGGACGGAGGTCGGGCAGGTCTTCATTAATACGCTGGACCCCAGTACGGCGGGCAACGGTTGGGATTCTGCGAGCTACGACGTGACTGCTCTTTCGGAGGAAGAACGACTCAGTCTCGAGGCCATAGAAAGGAAGAAATTTGGTAATAAGGGAGGTAAGAAGCACGAGAAGAAGAAGGAGAAGAAGAAGGAGAAGAAGAAGGAGGAGAAGGAAATTGAGAAGGCGGCAAAGGAGCGTGAGAACCTGATAATGCAGGCACGAGAGGAGGGTGAGAAGGAGAAATGGCTCACAGCCATCATCAACATCACCTCCACCACTAAGGGAAAAAGCAGTTTGTTCCTCACCGACGTCCATCTGTACGACCTCTCCACCCCCCTCCCTACTTCCCTCCCTTCCTCCTCCCCTTCCTTTTCCACCTCTCGTGTAATATTTCTGGTGGTCGCGCTCGGCATGGGGTTGACTCTTTTTTGTTTGTTAGTGAATGTGTTGGCGTCGGCCAAGGGGGGCTGGCGCTGTGACAAGCTCTCGCAGTGGCACAGAATGGAGGAGGAGGAGGAGGAGGAGGAGATAGAGGAGGATGGGGGGGAAGGACTGAGAGGCTTGTATTATTATCCATCGTTGGAAATGCCGAGGAGGACGATGGAGGAAGGGGAGGAGGAAAAGGGAAAAGGAGGGTGGGAGGACAGGAGATGTGATGAGGAGGAAGTACTTTTTCAGAGGGAGCGGGGACGAGGAAGGAGGGAGGGACAGAGAGAGGGGAATGGGCTGCCGTCGGTGAGGCACCAATGGGAGGAGGGGTACGGAAGCACGGGCTCTCGAAGAGATGGTAGCGGAGGAAGAGGAAGAGGAGACGGTGGAGAAAGAGAGACGTGGAAGATTGATGTATAGGAAGGGAGGGAGGGAGGCATTGAGTGATATAAGACGGGTAATATTGATGAGCCCGGAGGAACAACAAGGAGAAGTCGCCAAAGCCAAATGGCAGATGCGATAGATGAGTGACAGAATGATCAGAAGCTCAAATTAAACGGAAAACAAAATAAATGTGGTGTTGACCCACGAATGTCAAAATACAAACATAGAAGAAGAGGAATTACGAAAATGAAAAAATAAGAAGAATCTGAAAATAAAATAAGAGTGAAGGCTAAGCTTGCCAAATTGTTAAAATGCACGCATTTTACAATGCCCTTCGACCGTCTTCTCCCTCTCCTGCCCTGCTCTTTGTGAGCCATGGACACATCTTCTGCCCTGCTCTTTGCGGGCACACACATTTCCCCCCTATTCCTCCCCTATCGCCTCTCCAACCACCTCAACGGACATGCGCATCCACCCCATTCCCCGCCGTAGACACATGAAAACGCGCGACTGCCTTCTCCTCTCCTCTTTCCACCCTCTCTCCTCCGTTTCCTGCCCTCCGATCAGGTGGAGACGGAAGACGGGAGGGAGGGCAACACTTCATCAAGCATTTCCACGAAAATTCTTGTCCACCAATCCGCCGGCCCGGGCACATGGTAATGCAAGCAATCCTTTCCTTCACCCACCAAATGTCCATCCCACCTCAATTCCGTCACCTTATGCACCTTCAATACCATCACCTCTCCCTCCCTCACTCCCTTGCCGAAGGCCTCCATCACCCTCCTCTCCATCCTCTGATTCATCCCCTCGATCAAATGCCACGTAAACCTCTCTTTGTATACCCCCTCATACTTTACCCCTCCCTCCTTCCCTCCTTCGTCCTCCTCCATCGGTCTCTCATATTGCCAGCACTTCGGATGCCCCGCGGCTGTCGTTCTCCAGACCACCCTAGGCGCCTTCCTCCCCTCCCTCTCATCTGCCTCCCTCTTCCCTTTCAAGTACCCAAGCGCGTTTTCTAACAACGAATCAAAAAAAGGATCAAAATGAACATGCAGGCCAAGGTTCAAAACCACTAATTCCGGCTTCTGACTTTCGAGGTAAGGTGTCCACGGCTTGCTCGCCTTCCAATCGATCCCGCTCTTCTCCTTCCCGTTCATTTCTGGATTCTGGTCCCAACCGATGAGCTTCACAGGCGAGGTATACAGAGCGTCATTTCGAATAAAATTCACGAGGATGGGGCCTTTTTCCAAAGAGGAGCAAATCGTCTGTTCCTGCCAGAGGGCTTGATTGGTTATTATTGCTGTGTGGGCAGAGAGGGGGAGAGGGGGAGTGAAGGAGAAACAGTGTTATGAGAATGGGTACTCTGACCCATCTCTTACATTCCTCCTCCCTTCCGTCCTTTCTCCCTTCCTACCTGAGGCATCACCACCCATCATAAGGACCAAAGAGAGGGCCATCGTGAACGACATGGAATCTCCCACAAACAATACACGACGACCCCCATCCCTGCCCCGCATCGTACGGTCCAGCACAAGGCAAGCCTTCGTTACGTTCCACTCTTGCACTGCGCATTGATCGTCGTGTGGTACAAAATCATATTGGTTCCAAGGTAAATGATGCTGCGCCCATCCCTCCTCAAGGGGATAGGTCTTCCTGAACGCTACCTCTGCCCTTGTGAACGCATGGCTTTTCAGGCGCATGTGAGTATGGGGCCGGGAAACATTGGGAGCATACACCCATTTTCCGTGGTAAAACCCCTCGTGGTCAGCACAGGCCCTCCGCCGGGTAAGTGATGGTGGTGATGGTGGTTGTGGTGCAGCTGCTTCAGCATTTGCTGCAACTGGATGGGAGGACGAGAGATGGTCTTGGATGGAGGGACGAGGACGAGGATGGTGCGTGCTTCCTTGAGTGATAAAGGAGAAAGTAGTGTTAAAAAGGGGTGAGACAGCCCCAGACGTGTCTTGAATGTGCTGATGACGGAGGACAAGGAGAAAGACTCCGAAGAGTGCCGTAAAAGCGACCAGACTTTGTCGGCACAGGGCATGGTGTGACATGGGGCTGGTTACAACTAGCTGGCTAATTGAGGCCAACTCGGGCTGTAGAGTGCTGGAGGAGCGTGGAACGAGTGGCTCGTGGGGTCGCGGCCGATGCCCGTCTTGGGGTTTGGGATGGGCCCGCGGAGGCGTGACGTCTATTTCGTGACACGCAGGATGGGTGCCGCACGAGGTCTGTCCATGGGATTGGAAGATAAGAAATTGCGAAGGAGTATGTGAAGTTGCGGCAGGATGGTATGCTGTGCACATAGTTTTTGGTTTTCCTCATTATCATGTACATTTATGTCGTGTGCGTCGCATGGATGTAGGAACCACATGTTGGACGATTTTTTTCGAAAAATGGCCTTATACGAATATTTTTTCGTGCATTCGTGTTATTCGTCTTCTATTTACCATTATTTGTGATTCGTGCATGATTTGTGGAGGAGGACGAATATTGAATTGTCATTCCTGCATGATCCGTAGACCCAGCCAGGACGAAAAATAATATCCTTAGTCCTGGCGGCTGGCGAATAAAACCCACCACCACAAATATGCTCGTGTATCGAATCCACGTCCTGACAAATGTGTGACTGCATTTCTTGCATATCCTCAGGACAGGACGAATGAATGAGACAAATATATATTCGTCCAACAGTGGCAGGAAAAACACCGGCCACGTAACATTTCCGTTGGACTTAACTGTCGTATAACGTATATCGCTTGTCGTTCTGTGTAGTGATGGTTCTTTTTTCCTGCTGTGTATTAATAGGTTGTGGGGCCCCACACCCCCCATGTCGGGCAGGGTTTTAACCAATGCTTGCCCAGGAGACAAGATAAACCATTTTCTTGGCCAACTGCTCAGAGGTCTCTCCCTCCCTCGTCACCGACGTGACAGCCTCCTTGTTCTCAATCAGTTTTTCCAGACTCACCCCCCACAATTCCCTCTTGATGTACAATAACCAGTTACATAGTTGGGCCCTGCGTGTTCGATTCGGGGTGAGCTCCGCAATTTTAAAACCTTTGAAGCCATACGGTGCCAGGAGTTCTTTCAATGGTTGTTTGTACATCTTGGGGACAGACCGAACAAGGGCAGTATTAGCACGCTTTCCTTTTTTTTTTTTTTTTGGGGTCTTTGGTTCTATAGATAGGTTGGCGGCGGCTTAAATACTGCATTCCCCTTGTGCACGCACGCACGCGCTGGAATCACCGAAAGATTCGACAACTTCGAGCCTGGCCTTTCCGTTCTCCCCGAGGGATCATGAGAATGTGCGGCCTGAAAAGCAGGATACCTTCTTCTGCGTCCAATATCGTTGCTATCATGCAAAAATGATCACCTGGCAATTAATTTTTGCCTGGTGTTCCTTTTGGTGTATTTCCAATTGGGTTAGGGTTAGGGTTAGGGTTAGCAGGGAGGGTTAGGGTTAGGGTTACAGGGAACGGGCACATGGGCCGCACAAGCCTCCAGGTGGTTCAAGTACATAGAGCCGGAGCGCCTGCTCATAGGAGTGTGATGCTGTGCATGACATTTTATCGACCTGCTTAAGCACGCGCTATAAAAAACATCTCTGTTAGGGTTAGGGTTAGGGCTAACATCTAACCCTAAGAGAGAATGCAGCCGAAAAAAAAGGTAGTTAGTCACATACCCGCCTGTACTTCAGACTGTATGACGAAGAAATTTTCTTTGACGTGCTTGCCTTCATTTGAGGTTACGCCATTTCTATACTTGACGCCCCTTTCATCTGTTGCTTGTTGTACAGACACACATACATTCCTCAGAGGTCAATCTACGATTATCCCGTTTGCAGTCAAGGCTCCTCCCCTCCCTCTGTTCCTCTTTACCCTTCACTCTTATTCCTATCCTCACGAAACAGGCTGCTGCTGCTGTTGCTGTTGCTGCCTCCCCGGCGATGAGGACAAAGTCGGTCGAGCAAATTGAGCGGCAAAAAAACCATTGTAATCCAATCGAGCCAATAAGTTAGACAAATGGCTGGATTGGTACTGCGCACGCGAATTCTCCCACAATCTCCTCGTAAACTCCTCCGTGTGAAAGGTCAAATTCTTGGCAAACGCATCCATTGTCGGCCCAAACCCACTCGCAACAGCCCGTGCCCGCACCTCGGCCGTCATGTTCATGTAGGGTTAGTAGTAGGTAAAAGACGCAGCCACAGCGTCCTCTATCCCTCATTTTCATTCATCCCCTCATACACAACCAATAATGCGACTTGTACAACAGCAACTGCACCCGCAACTTTTCTTTCCCCTCTTCCTCTTCTGCCACATCCGCGCATTCAATATCTGTGCACCTAAGCCCAATCATCTCATTCTCCACATACAATCTCACATGCTTTTTTCTAGCCTCACTCCAAGCCATGCACTCGGTATACCCCCCCCATTGCCTATCTTCCGCCATCCTCCTCAAATATTCCTCGCTAGTTATCCCTTCCACCAATGCAGTAACTTCCATTGCTTCGGGCGCTTCTTTTAAGCGGGCCACGATGGCAGCACGCACCGCCCGATGCTTCGTTTCTGTCTTGTGCTCAAAGACAGAAAGAGCACGGAAGAGACAGTTCCCATCACGCTATGAAGGTAGGGAAGAATGGATTCGGGAAAATTGAGTGAGCGTGCCAGTGCTTCGTTTTGGTCGTGTATTAAAAGATTCCTAAAATTCAAAAACGAGAGTTGCTGTCACACATTGTGAAAGATTATCGTACGCAGAGGATAGAAGACATGAGCTTGCAGACAGCACAAGTTAGCTTGGCAGGTTGCATTCGAAGGGGAAAGATTTCCCTCCTCCTCGCCCTTCCCGCCCTCCCAGCCCTCTTTCCCCTCACTCACCTGCACCTCCATCATCCTCAACCGATGCTTATCCCGCAACTCCTTCCGAATTTCTTCCAGCCTCTCATCGATTTCCCCCCCTCCATTGCCCCCTTCCTGCCCCGCAAGCAAGGCCGCAACCTCCCGGCCGGTTGGCGAGATCTTCTGCGTTATGGCCCCTTGCAGATGATTGCGGGCTTTTGCGACTAATTCTTCTTCTCCCATCAGCAAAAAACACCTTCTAAGGCCTTTCCCTCCTTCATAGGGAGCAACCAAGATACGCGTCCCTGTCATCGACTCAATTTTTGAGATGATAATATCGTTTTCTATAACACTCTCTTCCTCCATCCCTTCCCGCTCCTTGCCTTCGGTGTTCTGGACGTCCACCTCCATTTTGATCTTTCCCTTCTCTCCAGCAGGACTGGAGTCTACTACTGGTCCTTCCTCCCTTTTAGCTGGGCTTTGCCGACAATTATCCTCTCCACCCGTCCCTGCCATCGCCCCCTCCCTCCCTTCCTCCTTCCTCCCAAGCAGTTGGCTCACGTCTTTGCTATTGAAATACTGGAGGTACCAGAACGAATAACACTGAGGATTGCCTACGAGAGCCAAGCGGAGCATTTGGTCGGCGAGACGAAGGTCATCTGCGGGGGGTTCAGAGGAGGAGGAGGAGGACGAGGAGGAGGAGGAGATAGAGGAGGAGGTGAAAGGCTTGAGGGGTTGCCCCCATAGCATGACCTCCTTCTTTTTGGTGCCGAGGAAGATGGAGCCTAGGCCGGTCACGCGCTGGATTGTTGGCTTCACCATTGTGAGGGTGGATATGTAGATCGTGGAGAACTGTGGAAGGGGAAGGGAGGGAAGGCGGCGACTCAGTACACAACGTGAAAGTTTTACTTCCATATTTCTCCCCCCAATCTTCCAGCTCCTCCTCTATTACCTCGTCAGGAACTGGCCGGCACACTCCGATTGCGCCGCCCACAAACGAGAACTCCAAGCTGTCAAAGGGCAAAAACAATCCCCATTGGGGATCTTCCTCCAAAGGTCGGAAAGACATCGAACTTGTCAATGTCAAACGGCCCTCATCCCCCTCTGGCTGTAGCTGATGCTGTTGCCAATGCAATTCACTACCCACCATCATTTTTCTTGGCATCTTCTTTATTTCACCTTCACTGTCGTCGGCTTCCTTTCCTTTCGTGTCTTCGGCGGGTATGATCCCGAAAGGGGAGACACACCGACGCACCGCAGCGGCGAAAAAGCCTTTGGGACTACCCGGGCTCCTTGGAGGACTTGACGGAAGATTACGAGGAGAAGTGCTACCCTGGGGGCTTTTATTCTTCCCACGACTAAAGTTGGACATGATACTGCGCGGAGAGGTTGGAGGGGATTTGAGCATGGCCGTCCCTGCACGCTGGTCGTTGCGTGGGCTGTTCGGGGCTGGGTTTTGTTGACCGCCTGGGGAGAGGGCGAGAACTTCTTCGTAGGATAAGCCCGTCCGGTCCCGCGAGAGAAGAGGAGCGTGTGGCATGACTGTAGGGTGTGGTTGTGGGTGACGCAAAGAAGTAGAAGCTAGGGAAGTCGCCCCAATCCTCTCTGGCCGATAGACATGGAAAGAATAGGGAAAAGATAGGGGCATTGTCTTATTGCGGACAAATTGCGAACAAGAGATACGGGCTTCCTTTGTCCCACTTTGTGAATAATAGCGCGCACACACAGGAGGAGTCAACGGTACGACGCACATCGACATAAACGGTCAAGTTAAAAAGTCGTTAAAAAAAACTTTACTACATGCAAAGAGAAAGACGATAAGGCGGAAGCTGTTGTGACAGTTGCGGCAGCGGATGCATGTGGCCGAACAATCCTGATGGAAGATAATGAGGGCATGAATGCTTCGGTCTCACAGAGGACAATGAATAGGAGCAGCACGGGGAAGAAGGTCAGGAATGAGGAAACCGACGAGGCTGACGAAGTGACGAAGCAGCAGTCGCTTGTCTTCCGGCCTCATTGACAGTTAAATGTCAAGGTGCTTCCTTCTTTTCTTTTGGGTCGTCTTCTTGTTTTTTTTCTCCGTTTCATACGCCTGATTTGATCGTCTTCTGCTTTTACCTCCTTCATGGTACGTATCGATTCCTATGAGCAGCCGTAGTAACGAGCTGCTGAAAAGTAGTACATACAGAACATCCTTTCTCCTCCTCCTTCACCACCACCATCTTTTCCGTCTCATTATCAATGTTTGTGAAAACCAACCTCCCCAAAATGCCCTTCTTCCATAAACAGAAATATTTTCTTTGGCGAAGCCTCTTCTTCTTCTTTTCCCTTTCTTGTCCTCCCAGCCTTCAGGCACAGAAAGCTTACTCCAAAGCGTCCATCCTTGCAGCCTCCAGCTTCTTCATCGCTGCCAATAGGATGGCTTCCACCTCCTCGTGCGCGGGCTCGACGGATTCCTTGGCCAGGTCCAGAGGGGTTTTCTGGTCCCCGTCCTTGATGGCCAGCAGTTTCTGGATGGAACACAACGTGTGTGTTTGGATTTCGGATGGAAGAGAAAACGGAAGGTAGGGTGAGGACAACAGGAATGGAAGATGAAGGATTGGGGTCGTATTTGCACTCCCCCTGAGAGCGGACTCGAGTCCAACCCTTGACGTAACCCAGAGGGGAATATACTCTCCTCGTGTTTCAAGTCTCGCATTGGGGTCGAGAGGGGGAAAAAGAAAATGAGAGAGGGAGGGAGGGTAAAGGAGAGGTACCCCTCCATTCCGTATTTGCCGGGCTCCAGAGCATCTTTCTCGTCGGTGTCTATTGATAGAGCAGAGCAAAACGTTTCCCAGCGCCAAGGAAAGGAGGGAAAGGAGGGAAAGGAGGGAGGGAGGGAGGGAGGGAGATAGGAGATAAGAGGAGAGCTCACTTCGACGTCGTGGTTTGTGCCGGAAGTAAGCACGGTGGCAGCAGCCACCACCCCCTTCATGGCAGCCCAGTGCAGAGCGGTGCATCCGTCCTCGTCTCGGTGGAACTTGTGGGCGCCGAGGTAGAGGGCGTGCTTGATCTGGCCCTCCGTCACGTCCGCGCGGCCGCACAGGATGGTGAGGGGGCTAGGGAGGGAGAAAGGGAGGGAGGGAGGGAGGGAGGGGGAGGTATCGGTGAGTGAAAACAGGTAGGTAGAGATGCAGGGATTGGTTGTTGACCCTGAGGGAAGAAGGAGAAGGAAAAGAGGGGAGAGCGGAGGTAGGGAGAGCGTACACGTGCGGCTCTTCTTGCTGAGCCAGGCGTGTCACAACAAGACCAAGAATCTCCGTCGTCCCTCCTTCCCTCCCTCCCTCCCTCCCCCCCCCTTTCTCCCTCCCTCCCTACCTGTACTGCTCCCGCTCTGTCTGGTAGTTGATGTTCTCTTGTCTAAGCACCTTCACCAATGCCGCGCAATCCTTCTCCTTGCTGAAAACTTCGTCCATAAGCTTCTCCATCTTCCTCGCCCGTTCCTCCACCCCCTCCTCCTCCTGCCCCTCCTCCTCGCCCTCCTTTATCAAGGGGCCGGTCTTTGGCTTGGGCCGCAAGGGTACAGTGGCGTCATCTTCGCCTTCCAGAAGCTCCCCCCACACTCGCTCCTTGCTCGTGAGAATGTATTTCTTGACTTAGATGGAATGGGAGGAGGGGGGGAGGGAGGGTTGGTGTCATCTTCTCCCTGTAGCTCTCTCCCCACACGCCCCTTGATAATAGGAGTTTATTTGATTTGAAGAGGAAGACAGTAAGGGAGGAAGAGAGGGAGGGAGAGAGGGAGGGGGAGAGGGAGGGAAGGAGGGAAGGAAGGAAGGAGGGAGGGAGGGAGGGAGGGAGGGAGGGAGTGAGGGAGGGGAGGGCTTACATAGGCCATGGTCGAAGAGGTTCATAGGGCCCATGATGGTTTGGAGGAGGAGGACGGGCTTCACCCCCATCTTCCAGTGCATGAAGGAGACCATGGCAACGCCGATAAGGGTAGAGCGAAGGAGGGTGTTCACCTGGTGAGGGGGGAAGGGAAGGAAGGAAGGATGAAGGGAATGAAGAAGGGAGGGAGGGCGAGTGAAAAAAAAAAACACCCGGCGGGGGCCAAGAAATAGAATAGGGAGATGACGGGAGGAGGGGAGACCAGAGGGGAGAGATATATGGCATACCTGCTCTAGCTCATGGTCGAGGTACGTGATTTCTTTCGGCCTGGGGTTGTCGGCGGCGGGCCCCATGCCGAACGGGAGGGGCACTGGAGGGAGGTACATCACTGTGCGGTCGTTTGTGGCGAGGATTTTATTACGGATGTAGAGGTAGAGCAGTAGGAGTGTGGAGGCTTGCACGAAGTAGTAGGAGAAGCGGAGGATTGTGACGAGGTCGTCGGAGTATGTGATCTGAGGTGGGAGGAGGAAAGGAGAGAGGGAGGGGGTGGAGATGAGGACTCTGCGTTCTCACCATTCACCCACTGCACTCAAACAGACGGACAGCCAGATATACCTTCTGGGCCATAAAGAAAAGGGGCAGCATAACCAGCATTTTGCTGGGATTCTGCTTGGCTTGGGACATAGTGGCTGCTATGGTGGTGTTGCTCCTGTGCGATGACCTGTGGCGTTTGGGGAAGGGGAGGGAAGGAGGCCTGAGATGAAGTAAATAAGGCGGAAATACGAGTTACCATGAGCACCGTATACAACAGCATCAGTGGAAAAGTTTACTTCGAACCCGCTGCGCTTGGTTGTCCTGTCCTGGGTGCGTGTGAGCGAATTCTTCGTAGTCGCATCGGGTCGTCGTGGAAGGAAGCAACACGCAGCACCATCATCTTTGAGCGAGCGCGGAACGAACGATGAACGTGTGTCTGCTTTCCACACCCACACCCACACCTCACGCAAACTTGTACATGGCCTCTACCACACAGGCCTTCGCCTTCAAATCCCTGTGGTAGTCTCATCATGGCTGACAATGAGACGAAGACCTCTGCGGCCGTCGTCTCCGCTTTCCCTTCTTCTCAAGACCGAGCATCATCGCCAGCCGCCGCCGTGCCCTCCTCTCACCCGGACTCCACCGACGCAGCCGCGACTGCAGTCGCAGCGGCACCTGCTCAAGAGCAAACAAAGGGAGAAGAGCAATTTTTTGAAGCGGCTGCTGCTGACGCCGCTGCATTAGAGGCCGAGTTTGGGGTGGAAGACTTGCCAGGGCAATTGGAAGGGTTGCGTGTTCTGGAACCCGAAGAACGCTCCGCGACCAAAGCGAAGACCATGAAGGAAAAGGGGAATACGTGTTACGCCGCCGAGAATTACGAGGGGGCCTTAGAATGTTATGGGCTTGCGATAAAATTATGCCCTTACCAGTATGATAAGGAGAGGGAGATGGCACGGGCGAGGCGGAAGATGCAGAGGCAGCGGGAGGCGGAGGAGAGGGAGGAGATGAAGGAGGGGAGGGAAGGAGCAGAGAGAGCGGCAGGCACGGTGGTGGAGGAGGTGGACAGTACAACCACGGTTGAGGGGGAAGGCAAGGAGAACCACTCTCCTTCCATTTCCGGTGCCGCAGCGGCAGCAGAAGCAGCAGTGACCGAAAAGGAGGAGGAGGAGGAGGAGGAGGAGGAGGAAGCCCCCGAGCCCTTCGTGGAGCACAAGGAGGAATGCGCGGTATATTACGGCAACCGTGCCGCATGTTGGGTGCACATGGGCCGCGACCAGGAGGCTGTGGATGACTGCCGTGTTGCTTTGAATCTCAAACCTGGGTATTTGAAAGCATTAATGCGACGGGCACAGGCGTTTGAGAGGCTGGATAAGCTGGAGGATGCCTTGAGTGATTACAAGGCCGTCCTGGCCATTGACCCTACGAATCGTGTGGCTCGTGGGAAGGTACCGGGGTTGGAAAAGGAATGCGCGGTGCGAATGGAGAAGCTAAAGGAGGAGACCTTGGGCAAGTTGAAAGATTTGGGAAATTCGGTATTGAGTAACTTTGGCTTGAGCCTGGATAATTTCAAGATGCAACAGGATCCGAATACGGGGTCGTATAGTTTCAGTTTCCAAAAGTAGATGAGGGTGGGGTTCAGGGAGGGGAGGGAGAAGTGGAGAGGAGGAGGGAAGGGAGGGAGGGAAAGGAGAGAGAAGGGAGGGGAAAGAGATTTCCACTTTGTATGAGGGAAGCGGGAAATCATTAGAGAAACAAGAGAATATGCTTAGATTTGCCTTTTTTTTGGTTGACGCCGAAGTGTGAAACGTAAGCGGGTCGGTTTTTCTTTTTCTTTATATAAATATATATATATATATATATATATATAACATAACCTCCCCAATGGCTTGCTCCCGAGCTCCCAAATGCGCGCAGAAAAGGAACGTCTAGTCGCTGGGTTGTATGCCTCTTGGCTTTAACTTTAGTAGGACCGCCTGATCAACATTAACAACAGCATAAGAGGCAGCACGAGGCAGCATGGACAGGACCTGTGCTAGTGGTGGTATCGTGTGGTCACGTCGTCAAAGAAGACTCGCCCAATTTGAGCATTCAAAATCATCCTCGCCTTCTTCGTTCCCTCCCTCCCTCTCTCCTGCCTCACCTTTCTACACAGCACCATGGACTCCGGGTCTCGCTGGGGATCCCTTCTCAACAGTGCCACCAATGTGGTGAAAGCGGCGGCGGCGCAAGCCGTGGACGTGATGGCGCCCGTCCTCCTCGATGTGCAAGAAGCCGCCGAATCAGAGGGCTGGCGGGAGGAAGGGGAGGAAGGAGCCGAGGGAGGAGGGGATGCGTACGAGCGATGGTTGCGAGGCGAAGAGCAGCAACTACCGACAGCAGTAGTGAAGGCTACCGGAATCGAAGTCCAGGAAATTGAGACGGAGGAAAAGGAGCATCAGCATCATCATCATAAGCAGCAGCAGCAGCAGCAGCAGCAGCAGCAGCAGCAGCAGCAGCAGCAGCAGCAGCAGCAGCAGCGACCGTATGGATCCGCATGGTTGCCCCCTTCAGTCACTGTCCGTCCGCGTGACAGGCGTTCATCCCATAATCGGCAGCAGGGGGGTGGAGGCTTGAAGGTGGACGTCGACCAGGAGGAAGACGCGGTACCTCTGTATGAAGCTGACGAGGAAGAGGAGGAAGGCGGGGAGGACATGGCACAAGCCCAGGCCAATCAAAAGGCGTTGTCACCTCACTATATGGTGCACAGCAGCGGAAACCGGTTGCTCATGTCGAGTTCTTCGCCTCCTCCATCGGCGGCAGCAGACACCCGGAGCACGCCTACCAAGCACTTTCATTTCCCTTCTCCTCGAACCCCTCAATCCCTTTCTCCTCCTCCTCCTTCTTCTTCTCCTCTCCCCATCCACGAGCAACATCACCACCAGCGGGAACTCAACCAGCTTTGTTTCCGCTTGGAAGCTGTCGAAAGCGAACGAAAGGACCTTGCGCAGTCCTTGCAGGAGCGAGAAGCTCTTCTCGAGAGGACCATGAGGGAGCATCAGAAGTTACAACAGCAGCAGCAGCAGCAGCACGAGGAGAAGGAGGAGGAGGAGGAGGAAGAGGTAAAGGAGCTCTGGAAGGCAATAGAAGAGATAGGCCACTTGATCGGCGACCGTGAGGTCAGCACCCACCTCTATCAGCACCTGACCCGGCTCCAGCAACAGCCAGCTTCTCCCAAAGGAAGGAGGGGTGGAGGGAGGGAAGCAAGGGAGTTGCTGCACCATGCGATAAGAGCAGCAGCGGACGAGAAGACCAGGCTTTTCAATGGCCTGGCTGAAGTTGTCGACGAACGCCCCCCACCCCGCGAAGTGCAAGTGGTCCTTCAGAAGCTGCGGCAGACCCTGGAGGGAGGGAAGGAGGGCGGGAAGGAGGAAGGGGAGAAGCTCGTGGCGTTGAGAAAAGTGTGCAGGGAGTTGGAGGAGGAGTTGAGGGAGGCCGTGGCTCCGGCAGTGCTGCAGGCCAAGGAGGAGGAAGCGGCATCATACAGAGCGAGGTGTCTGGCTTTGGAGGAAGCGATGGAGAATCTTCGCACGGAGCAGCAGCAGCTACAGCAGCAGAAGAGGCAACGAAGCGCCAGTATCAGCCCTCGGGAGCGTGAGAAGGAGGCGGCAGACCTCCGACGACGCTGTGCTGCACTGGAAGAAAAGCTAGAGGAAATGAAGAAGGAGGATTCCCGGAGTGTCACCCCGCCTATGGTAGCAGCGCTGAAAGGAGAAGCGGAAGAATTACAGAGGCGGTGCCGCGAACTGGAGGAGGAGTTGCTCATCACACGACAGCAGCAGGCGAACAACAATAACAACAACAACAGCAGCAGCAGCAGCAGCAGTAGCAGCGGTGGCTATGGCGAAGCGGAGGGGTGGCAACGGCGTTGTCGACAGCTGGAGAACGAGCTGCTGGTTCTGCAACAACAGCAGGAGCAGGCGCAGTCGACCAGCAGTAGCGGAGCTGCACCATTGACAACACCACCATCAGCAGCAGCAGCAGCAGCAGCAGCCATGGGCCTGGTGCCTGCCTTAGCGAAGGCAAAGGAGGAAGCAGCGCGCATGGCGGCGCTGGCGCACGCACAGGAGGAAGAAATCAGGCAGGTGAAGCAGGAGATAGAGAATTTACTGCAGCAGCAGCAGCAGCAGCAGCAGCAGCAGCAGCAGGAGGAGGAGGAGGAGGAGGAGGAGAAGGAGGAGGACGGGAAATACGAGGAGCTTGTCGGACTTAGACAGGAAGTGGAAAGCCTGCAGCACCTCCAGCAGCAGCAGCAGGGGAGGGATGAGGAGATGAGGCACCTGAAGCAGGAGGTGGAGTCCCTGCAGCAGCAGCTCCAGCAGCAGCAGCAGCAGGATCTTGCCGCTGCCGCAGCCGCTGCCACGGCTTCAGGCAGCGAGAAGGAAAACCAAAAGGAATACAATTTGCTTGAACAGCAGCAGAAGCGTCTGGCAGAGGAGGAAGCGAAGGTGCGGGCGAAAGACGAGGAGACCAACCAGCTCCGGGCAGTGATAGAGCGACAAAAGCAGGAGCTCCTCCTCCTCCAACAGCAGCAGCAGCAGCAGCAGCAGCAGCAGCAGAAACGACTAGCGGAAGGGGAAGCCAAGATCCGCTCAAGAGACCACGAGGCCACCCAGCTCCGTGTTGTAATCGAGCAACAACGGGGGTTAGTACGGGCAAAAGCCGAGGAGTTGGACAAGGCACGGAAGGAAGGCGAGGCGCATTTGCGTCGTTTGGAAGCGGCGGAGAAGATGGTGAACGGCTTAGTGCAAGAAAAAGACAAGCACCTGCAGGCCTTGCGCGCAATGGAGTTCAAGGCTAAGGAGCAGGGCATGGCCGGCATGCAAGAGCAAGTGGCCGAGTTGGAGGAAGCGCTCGCGACCGCACGAACAGCAGCAGCAGAGGTCGAAAGCGAAAACAAGAATAGGATCCAAGAGCTCCAAACCAGGCTACAGCAAGCCGAGCACAGCGCCCACGAACGCGGGGCACAGCTGGCTGCGGCGCGCGCAGACCTCGGAGTCTTGGGCCGTGATTTCGAACAGAGCGAAACTGCCAAGAACAATCTGCAGAAGGTCCTGGAGCAATTCCAGTGGGAAAAAACGAAGGAGTTGAAACAGATGGAAAATGCGCGCGCCAAACAACGTGCAGCCGAGGAGGCGGCAGCGCAGACACGCTTGGAGCACTTACGAAAAGCCATGCAAGGCCAGGTGGACGACGCTCAGGCCCAGGCACTCCTGGCGGCCGAAAGCGCGGATCGGGACAAAATAAAGACCAAGGCGCTGATTGATCAAGCAAAGAAAGAGAGCCTGTCGCTGCGGAGAGCGTTAGATGAGGCCATTTCACGGTTGCATAACAACGAGTCTGACGTGGTCCCGAGGCAATTGATCGGTAATTTACTAGTGTCTTACTACAGCCAAGGCCGACCAAAGGAAACGCTCGAAATAATTGCGCGAACCCTCGTGTTCAAGGACGCAGATAGGGTGAAGGTAGGACTAAAGGCCCTTAAACCGGAGGCAGAAGGGCTGGAGGGAGGGAGTCCAGAAGTGAGGGGAACGAGGGGTTGGTTGGGAGGGCTGTTGTCGAGGGTGGAAGGGGCGATTAGCTCGCCCAGGAAGGCATATGTCCCGGAGGATGGGATCCTGGAGGGGAAATCACTTGGGGATTTATGGATGGATTACTTGATGAATGAGACAGAGGAGGAAGGGGATGGGGAAGAAGGGGTAGAGGAGGCTCCGCCGTCTCCGCCAGATTTGGCGGCATGGGTCCGGAGAGAGGCGCCAGCAGGAGCAGTGAAAGCAGAGGGGGAAGGGAATTCTGTAGATGATGCTGCTAAATATTTTGGTGTGGGTGGTAAAGGAGGAGGAGGAGGAGGAGGAGGAGGAGGAGGAGTGGAAGAGAGCAAGGTGACGGTGACGAGTGATTAAAGGATGTATATAAGAGGTGCTCAGGGGAAATGAGTGCAGAAGATAATGTTTTAAAAGAAGAAGGAATGACCACACAATTTTGAGGCGAAATGTGTCAGCTGGTACCATTCCTGTCGTACAATTCATTCATTGGCTTCATCTTCACACACGCACGCAGGCAAGGACCTTCTCTCTTTATTTTGTTAGTTTCTCCTTAATCCGTACTTTTGGTACAAAATTCTAGACATGCCTTGGACATCTTGTTTTCAAGTGATCTTTATTTTCCTCATATGTTGACCCGGTTACAAAATTTACACTGTCCAATTATTTTTCACACCATTCTAAATAGCCAGCTCAGCGTACAACATGCGCAGCCTCTTTTTTCTTAGACCTTTACATTTCAGCTAGCGCAGCGACAGTACTATTGAAAGTTAAGCGCCTTGTGCGTACCTGCTATGACGATGAGTGTGTGGCCATTCCTCCCCTCCTACTACTTGCTGCTGCTGCTGCTGCTCCTCCTCCTCCTGTTGGTGACGTCTCCATGCCCTTACCTCCACCTCACCGTCTTCCACCTCCACACGAGGTGACTCCTTTAATTTTCTACCTCCTCGGCCACCCATACGACCAATGCCACAAGGAGAAGTGAAAAGGTTGGCGGACAGATGCAAAGGCGCGAAGTTTAACACGCCTTTGCTTCTCAGCGTCTTGAACAAAGTCAATCCCACCATACAAGTCGGACAATGTCCACCAACCGAGACCAATGCCACCACAAGGCCTGGACACGCCACCGCAGTGATGCCGACGGAGAGCAATATACCACAGGCGAGCCATCCGAGGCTGATCACTCCAATGGCGATTTGACCGATGCTAACGACACCTGTGGCTGTCCCTCCCAAGGCCACCAAGTACCGGCCTTGGCTTACGAGCCCACCTACGGCCACCAAACATTTACGTCCAACCACTTCATCGGCAATGCAGAAAAGCTCCCAGGGGATGGCGGCCACGTCCGGGACGGTGGTGGGGAAAGAGAACCAGACTTGCTGGAGGGTCCAGAACCCCGCGATGAGGAGGGCGATGGCATAGAAAAGGGCGCCTCCAGTTTGGGAGAAGGAGAGGCCCTGAACGCTGGCTTGAAAAGTATGCAAGAAATTTCCCATGTCGTTTCTTGTTTGTTTGTCGTCTGTTGTTGTGGTTTTGTACAAGTGTCGTGACATGTGGTGCAGGGGGGGTCGAGACTGGCGTCGCGTGAGAAATTACGAGCACGTAAGAGGTAAACCAAGGACAAAGTTGCAGATGTGAGGAACACTTTGTCGTCCAGAGACACAAAGGGAAAAGGCCTGATAGATTTGCCGTGGTAAGGACAGTAAATAATTGACGCACACGAGGCCCATACGGAAGGACCATCGACGACGTTCAACTCCCTTGCGCGAACAGTGAGGGGAAGCAAAAGTGGGAGGCACCACTTGACCCATTGTGGTATGCACCCCACCTGTCATGCGATGACCATGACATGCAGCATTGCTAGCACGGATACTTATGCACATCCACGTCTCAACTCGAGGGACGCAATAGTTTTTGTGGCCGATGAAAACGCGTAAAGTATCCTGTGGCCATCCACTGAACTTCTTTAGCTTCTTTTGCCCCCTTCACCTTTACCACACACGCGTACCTGCCTTTTTGTTAATGCTGCCTCTCCACTCTCTACATCCCCTCTACCTTTCTAACCCTGCAATCGATGGCCTTTTCATCACACATCATCATCATCAGATCATGGCCAACGCCAAAAATGCCAAGGCCGCCGCCAAGAAGGCTGGGGGAGGCAAGGGGGTCAAGAAGAGGGCCTCGCCTGCTGCTGCAAAGGGTACTGCTGCTGCCGGCGGTATCAAGGGGAGCAAGACCGCCGTGAGTGCGGTCAGTGCCAAGAGTCGCGTGACACCCAAGAAGCCAAAGGCTCGCGTGCTGCGCTTGCTCAAGGCCAAGGAGCCCAAGGTGGTGGAGGGAGGAAAGCAGGCCCTGTTTCTTAAGGGGACCAAGTGCCCAGAGCTCTTGCAGACGGTGTTGCGCGATTTGGTGCGTTCTTGGTGTGTAATTAGAGTAGAAGACATGGATGCCACTATATTTCCTCCTTGATCCTCCATACTTACCCTCTGCTTCCTCTCTCCCTCCGTCCCTCCCTCCCTCTCCCCTACTGATAGACAAAGCTCCTTAAACCGAACTCCAAGATGTTAAGCCGCAAAAACGAGATCCGCCCCTTTGAAGACACTTCTTCCCTCGAGTTTTTGATGGACAAGAATGAATGTGCCTTGTTCTGCTTTGCTTCCCACAGTAAAAAACGGCCCCACAACCTCATTTTGGGAAGGACGTATGATAAGCATATGCTCGATATGATTGAGTTCGGGTGCTCCTCGGTGGAGGGTCTGGACAGCTTTAAGGAGATGGAGAAGAAGCGGTACGGCTCTAAGCCGTGCTTGGTGTTTGTGGGCGAGGGGTGGCATCAGGACCTGACGCTGGAGAGGGTGCAGAATCTGTTTATGGGTAGGTGGAGGACTGGGGAAAGGGAGGGAAGAAGGACTTTCAGCCGTGCGGGACAAGTAAGTTTACGTCCGGCAACTAGTAATATGATTTAAAACGTAATGGCACTTTTCCTTCCCCTTTTCCCCTCCTTTACTCTCTCCCAGATTTCTTTCGAGTGGACGACGTGGACAAGGTGGCCCTGGCCGGGATCGATGCCCTCACCTCCTTTACTGCCCTGGGGACAGACTCGATCCTCATTAGGAACTATCACGTGCAGTACAAGAAGTCGGGTGGTAGGGTGCCAAACGTTGTCTTGCAGCCAATGGGACCCAATTTCACCTTGACTGTCCGGAGGCATCAACTAGCGGCGCCCGACCTGTGGAGGACGGCGTGCAAACAACCGCGGGGAGAGGGGGTGAAGAAGAAGGTGAAAAATGAGTCGACAAATGTATTTGGGGATAAGCTGGGCAGGATCCACGTGGGCAGGCAGGACCTGGGGGCAATGAAGGTCAAGAGAATGAAGGCGTTAAGGAAGGGGAGGGATGAAGGGGAGGAGGAGGAAGGAGGGGAGGAGGGAGAGGAGGAGGAGGCGATGGAGGAGAGCGGGGGGGAAAAATACGATGATGATGAAAGAGACTATGGGAGCGACGACGACTAGGTGTGACAGTAGATGAACAAACCCCAAAAGTCCGACATTTTTCACGGTATAAAAAAGAAGCAAGAGTAATGTGTGTTTGCGGTTCGAGGGCTGAGGGCGAGGGAAGCAGAGGGAGATGGCCAGAGGCGGATGGAATGTATTTTAAATTAACATTATTTGGTTCAAATGGACGGTCTAGCTGCCTCCCTCAGTACTGTGACAAGCTCTCGAAGTGGCACAGAATGGAGGAGGAGGAGGAGGAGGAGGAGGAGGAGGAGGAGGAGGAGGGGGGGGGGGGGGGAGGGGGACCGAGGGGGGGGGAGGACAACGCTTTCCCGCGGCAGGCGCCCCAATCGCGGGTAGCGGCGGCGGGAGCACCGCCTTCCCC
>Ga0160420_100346_pt1 | contig 22107 bp, 28 predicted proteins | sample CelAP2metagpilot_FD_108197 | JGI IMG/M metagenome (GOLD analysis project Ga0160420, IMG submission 108197) | Phycosphere-associated microbial communities from algal ponds in Kailua-Kona, Hawaii, USA - Cellana AP2-5-5 metagenome pilot | ecosystem: Engineered > Artificial ecosystem > Aquaculture >... | reverse complement strand
TTCCCTCCCTCTCTTCCATGCCCCCCCTCCTCCCCCCCTTCTCTCCCCCCCCTCTCTTTTTCTTTCCCCTCTTGCTCCCTTTCCTCTGTTATCCTTTCTTCTCTTCCCCCTTTCCCCCCCCCTCCCTTACTCCCTCCCCCCCCTCTTCCCCTCCTCCCCTCCTCTTTCCCACCCTCCCTCCCTCCCTCCCCCCCTCTAACCCTCCTTCCCTCCTTCTCTCTCTTCCTCTTTCCCTCCCTCTCTTCCATGCCCCCCCTCCCTCCCTCCTTCCTTCCCTCCCTTCCTTTTCTCCTCCCTCTTCGCCTACCTTTCTCCTGTCAGCCTTACATCCCCTCCTCCCTCCCTCCCTCCCTCCCACCAATCGAAGCGCCCTGAGCAACTTGGGTGGAACCATGCGGTCTCACGTCTCACTCATATCTATCCCTCCTTTCTTCCTGCCCCCCCCTCTGTCCCTCCCTCTTTCTCTCCTTTCCAGGCGCCTTGAGCGGGAAGAGTGTGACGTTGGTGAAGCTGCCACGGTCGGGTGGGGTGGTTCAGAGAGACACACGCTACCGGCGAGCGACTAGGTAGGGCGGGAGGGAGGGAGGGAGGGAGGGCGGGATGGAAGGCGGGATGGAACGTCGTGCCCGTCACATGTGTTGAGCATTCCTTCTTCTCGTTGTTTCTCGTACACTCTCTCGCCCCGGGACACAGGATGAAGCGCATCCACCAGTATTTCTACGGCCCCGCCATTGGTCCTGGTTCGTGCCCTCCCTCCCTCCCTACGTCCTTTCCTCTGGCCCTCCCTCCTCACTCCTTCCTTCCTCTCAAATGCAACCAAACAGGCACTCCTCCTTCACTGGCACCGGCGGCCCTGGAGCTCGCGTTTGACGACATTACAATACTCAGGATCGGCGACAGGTAGGGAGGGTGGGAGAGAGGGAGGAAAGAGATGTCGAGCTGCGTCAGCCGCCGAACAACTGACCGCCCTCCCTCCTTTCTTCCCCTTCCTGCTTCTCTCCCTCCCTCCCGTCCCACTTTTCTTACCCAGCGGCATTTCCTCCTCCATCGCCCCCCTCGGTGTCGACACCAGGCCTGACCCGCTGGCGCTCCAGGTGGTGGAGCCGCATGCGGTAAGCGAGGAGGGAGGGAGGGAAGAAGGGAAGGAGGGATAGGCAACGAGAGGATGTGCGATCACGTCTTTTGTTTTCTTTCCTTTGTTTTCTCTCTCCCCACTCATTCTTTGCCCTCCCCTCTACCTCCCTCCATCCCTCCTTCCCGACAGGGCCTCCTTCACGCCATCCTCGCTGTCCTCCACGCCCCTTCTTCCTCCTCTTCCTCTCTTTCCACCCTTCGTCGTCAAGCAAACAAAGAGAGGGCAGACGAGGACGAGGACGAGGACGAGGACGAGGATGAAGCGGTGGACCCCGATCTTGTGTTCAGCAACGCCGCCGGCTTTGTTCACGTCACAGGTAGGAAGGGTTGCAGAGTGAGATGGATGGAAGGAGGAGGGGAAGGCGAAGAGTGACGTGAAGTCCAAGTGGGTCTGTCCTGTGGCCAATGTGGACTTCTTGTGCATGTACAGAATATGGAGGATAGGATGGACGGAATACACGCCGTCAGTCATTGGACATGCTAAACTAGGCGGGTTGACCCGACAAGCCCTCACCCCTCCAACCTTCTCTTCCTCTATCAACTCTTCTCTCCCATTTCCCCCTGTCTATCTATCACACGCTCAGGTGTAGATGTAGAGCGGAAAAAAATGCGATTTCTGGCGCCGTGTCCAGGGGCATTGCCCAGTCGGTATTTGGTGGTAGGGAGTGTGGTGTGGGTGGAGGAAGGGACGTAGAGGGGGGAGGGGGGGGCCGAGCAAGGAGAGTAGAGAGATCTCGGTGAAGCAAAGCAAATAAATCAGTCCAACGTTGAAGGAGACCGACGTGGTGATAGAGTAGAGTGTTGTTGGTTCCTTTCGGTTCCTTTCATGCCTGACTCACGAGTGGCAGCAGCACGTCATCGATGCGCCCGCCTTCGATTGTATCTACGGGCGACTTGCCAAGATGTAATGTCCCAAAGAGAAAGCCGCGTTGCAATGTAAGTAGAATCAAGAAGAGGGGGTGATCATCCCCTTGGTCAAGCCTTTGCCAAGCGGGAGGCGCAGAATTAATTGGATAGGACCAGTGGCCTGGGGTCTGGTGAAGTGTTGGCCGTATTCTCGGCGGAAAGTTGTCGCGCCCATGAGGACGCCTCATCTCTTCTCTCTCTCGTGACTCGACTAGTATAAAAGATATATTTCCCTCTATACTCTTCACTCATTTGAGAGGGAAACCAACCTGTCAAAGTCTTCCCACAAAAACATATACATAAATAATATAATATAACAAAATAAAAAGGAAAGATATAGAAATAGGGGAAGAGGAGAGATTCCTACGCCCGAGTCTTGAGGCCGAGTTGTGATTTGCTACCATTCCCATCATGTGCTGGCTCTACTCAGTTGTCTTCACGGGACTCGGCGGCACTGTACACTTCTTGCGAACCAGCAGGGCTCTTTCGTATGATCGCCAGCAGCAATGTGACAGACGAGAATTGATTGGAAGGGACAAGGAGGCCACTTCCACATTTCATTGGCACGTGAAAAACGATGGACGCACCATATTTTCTGGCTTCTATGTACAATACTACCGGGAGGAAACAGACCAACATTATTGCTCTGTCAGATGGGAAAGGACAGAGAAGTATTGCTGGGGTGCGGGCTTTGGAAAAGATGAGAAGGATGTGAAGGAACGAAATGAGAGAGCGAGAGATGAAGCGCCCTCACGTATACCTGACAACTAATTGAGCGGAACCACTCTAAGATGATGCCAAGGCCGTCTTAGCAATAGGCGGAGACACTTACGCCAATGTGCGTACACGTAGGCCCTTCCAGTGGTTGAAAGGCCGAGAGCCCGAACGGCTCCCTACTCAAGGCAGTCTGTGACCGGAACCACCGAATGGCGATGGTGGGATCCTTCAATCAGCACTTATACACCCGTAAGAACACATGGATCAACAGCAATTTTCGAAAGCGAAAGCAAACAGATTGAAGGAGTGAAGAAAGGGCAATGCCTGGATCATTTACTCGTTCATTACAGGTTCAATAATGCCGGTATAAATGTGGAAATCTCTCAATATCGCTTGAATCCCCTTCTTGATCCTCTCCCTCCAGGATCAGCACCATCACCGCCAAATCCCCTTCCATTTCCACTCTCCCCTCCAAGCCCCCTCCCCCTCGCCCTTCCTCCCCCCCTCCCTCGACCCCGACCCCTCTCCCGATTAACGAACGGGTTGCGGTACAGGTCTCCCCGTTTCTGTTGATGCAATGAGGAAGAGAATTGCTTCATCTCCAATCGCGCTTGGCGCTTTTGGGCTTGTCTCCCCGGCATGGTGGGGCCTGCGAGCCTTTCCTCCGCCGGTGCCTCCTCCAGGAAGAAGTCGTCGGGTTCTGCTGCTGCGGATGATGATGATAAGGACGGTTGTCCTACTGCTGCTGTTATTGTTGCTACTGCTGCTGCTGCAGCTGCTTGATGAGGAGTGGATCCTTTGGCAGTGGTTGAGGAGGTGGAGGCGTTTGCTCGCATATTGCCCCCCCCCACCTCCTCTTCTTCCTCGCCCTCTTCCTCCTCTGACTCATCTTCTTCGCCCGAGGAGGAAGAAGACAATGAGGGGGAAGAGGCTGGAGGGAAGGATCCTAAGCTAAGAGGTGGTGTAGAAGAGACCTTCGCGTTCTCTCTCGCTTTTAGCACCTCTTGCTCCTCTGTCTGACTCTCAGCCGCTTTCTCCTCCTCCTCGTCACTCTCTTCTTCGTCGCTCTCTTCTCCATTTTCCACATCCATCATTTCTTCCTCTTCCCCGTGTTTATCTTTCCCACTCCTTCTCTTCCCTCTATCCCTTCCTTCTCCCTCCTCTCCATCCTCCCCTTTCATCTTTCTTCCCTTCCTCGTCCTCTCCTCTGTTTCCCCCCCATCCTCCACTCCCTTCATGGCCATCGCCTTTATCTTCTTCCTTTCGAACCGAGACAGCACCTCCTTCACCCAATCCCTCCCTTCCTCTTCAGCCGCCCTTGCTGCCACCGCTGCCAATCGCCGGGCGCGATCCCGCCTCCTTTTCGTCTTCACATCCTCCTCCCCCCCTTCCTCCTCCCCGCCCTCTTTCCGTCCTTCCAAGGTCACAGCCACGTATTTCTCAACTTTCGGGTAGAACACAACGAGCTCCAAGTCCTGCTTTACTGTTTCTAGTTTTGATCTTGCTGCTGCTGCTGCTGCTGCTGCTGCTGCTGCTGCTGCTGAGGCTGCTGCTAAGGCTGCGGGAGAGGAGGGAGTTGCAGTGGCCTTGCCTCCCCTCTTTTTCGAGGAATCGGAGGCAGAGAGAAAAGGCTCATTGACCGTCATTGCTGCTGCTGCTGCTATTGCTGCTGCTGCTGCCCTGTCATTCTCTTTCAAGGCAGCCTGGTACCGACGGACGAGCTTGCGGGTCTCAAAAAAACGAATTTTCCGGTACCGGAGGGCGTTCTTTCGTTCAATATCTTGTTGTTCCCTCTGACTAAGCCGGGCCTGCAAGGTCAAAAGTTGCTGTTCGAGTGTGGTGCTGCAGCTGTCGTCTTTGTCCTGGTCCTTGGAAATGGTAGCAAGGGAGTGAAAGGATGGAGTGGGGAGGGATGGTGAGGGGAGGGGACGAACCAGATACCTTGGACTTTCATTCAAAAGATAATGGTGTATGTACAACCATCCTCATCCACATTATCGAAGTAACGCTTCAATACATCCAATAAACCCAGCTCACACCGCATCACATTCGTACCCGCCTTTCGCCGTCGCTTGCACCTCTTCCTTCACCTCCCGCCCCTTGCTTTTGTAAACGCCGCTGCAGGCTTCGAATTTGATTCTTGATGGACGGGTGCTTCTTCCTTTTCATGCCAGCTAAACGCCCACCGGGACGAGGGGGGCGACGACCGTGGGGTGGTGAAGCCTTGGGTTTGGCCATGGCTAGCTGCTTTTTAATGGAGTCTATGTAGGGTGCGAGTGTGTGCTTTTGCTTGCCTGTGTATGGAGGGTAATAGGAAATTGGGAAGAGTAAGATCCACGTAATTTCCAAACCAGTGCGCAAGGAAGGCAGTCTCAGTGAGTTTTGCCGTAAGTTGTCAAGAATTGCTTTCCTTCCCACAGCCAGCCACACACAGGGCTTTCTTCCTTTGCTCTCCTCCTGCCGTTGATATGACCGGGAGGTTTGGGGAGAAAAAAATGGGCTGCGATTATTTGGCTTATGCCCCCTCCAAAAAAGGAGCAACAGGCGCGTACTTAGAATGGCCAGTCTTTGTTCTTGTGTCTGTCGATACTGTTACCTATATGTGTACATCTTACGATTATCGCATGAGCGTCTCCCAACACAAGTTACAGAGCTTCCGAAGCACCCAGAGAGTCGCGCCATAGCCGTTCCCCTCCAACTTCGTCGCGTGGCAGAATGTGCCGTGTTTGGCAAGGCAACACATCCTCAGATGGAATTAAATTATAATAATGCTGGTGGTCTGCCTTGTCTTAGCCCTAACTCCGCCCCTCCTGTCTCACCCTCTTCCACGCAAGTCCAAGAGACTACCCTCTCGCCGTTTGCAGCCTGCAGCAGCGGGCCTCGTTGTGGTCTTCGTTTTCATCTTTACAGCATCCCAATCCATCGTTTAACTCTTTAAAGCGTGTGTCGTACTCAAATTCTAATTACCTTCCGCCATGCCGCTCTACGCCGTCCAAACCATTACAATTGATGAACGCATCCACTCTACAATGACCCGGAACGAGACGATGCCGAGGCAGCGCGTCGTAACATTTCGGAAAGGGTTCTGCCACCTGATGATAGAGGATGGCAGAGAAATCAAAGTGGTAGAGGTAGTTTACTCTTCACAATGACGTGCATCTTTTTGCATTCCTCCACGGGTGGCGAAGATGCGAACAATGCGGTGGCGGACCCCCCATACATAATATACCCGCGAAAACGCCAGTGGCCTGATGCCGGCAGCTTCCCCGTCATGCGGAGGGGCTTATTTTGGTGCTCACATCATGATAGAAGTAAATGCCATCATGTCGGTGGCAAGGCTCGTAATGGTGATTCAAACCCCAAAAAAGTAAAAAGAGCAAAAAATGTACATAACTTTCTGTTTAGTCTGTACGGTTTATATTATTTGTGGTCTTTTTGTTTATATACGCGCTTCGCGCTTTTTGTTGGTTTAGGCTTCTAAGAGGGCTGTATGATGATCTTGGGGGTCAAACTCAATTCTGGGCGCGAAGGATTCTATGCCCACAGATACATAACTCTCTGTATAGTCCGATGTCCGGAAGTAAATTATGATGTTTCATTGATACTTTTTCTCTAGAACACAATCTGGTTTACTTTGTAAATACTTCTTGTTACTCAAATTGGCTGATGGATGCTGGACCTCAGCGCAGGAAACAGTCAAAGCGGCTATCTCTTCTGCCTTACTTTTCGGAATATGAGTCTTTTCGAACAAATCTGCTTCTCCACCGGCCTTTGAGTCACCTCATTAAAGATGGCAAGATGAGGCTCTCTCAGAATCGCATCCTCTGCCTTTACTGGTCCCTACTTCCAAGAAAGAACCCTGCAAAACAATCGTTTCGCCGTCGCTGCACTCAAAATCAAGCCACTGTCATAGCAGTCCCATTTTTACACATTTTTTCCACATTTATCCTCCATTAAGCGTGTCTCTTTCAAGTCCCCACCACCGAAGACGAATTTCCCTCTTTTTTGTCCATTTACAACTCGACCAGCACCTTCCGCGGTGACACGAGATGGGCGACATTGATTCTAGCACGCAGCAGGGAATAAAGTTCGAGTCCGATGATTGGAATTGGCGATATGGTTAAAGAAGGGATCAGGTCAAGCATCCATCAGCCAATGTGATCAATAATTATATGTACCTGTACAACCCCTCTTTGATCCTAAACCAACAAAAAGCGCGAAGCGCGTAATTCATACAAAAACACGACTATCGATAGCCAATTTGAGTGATGAGCCATTTGAGCAATAATAAGTATTTGAAAAGTGACCCAAGTAACTGGCGTTATGGTTAAAGGACCAAAACTCTGGGAACCAAAAGCCTTGGCCATGGGAACCAAAACCCTCAGCCTTGGCCACAAGCCTTGACCTTTGGGAACCAAACGCCTTAGCCATCATCACATGGGAATCAAACTTCCTGGCAACCCATATTTCACTCCTGAACCATCAAAGCGCGAAGCGTGGTAATCAATACAAAAACACCAAAAATAACATAAATCGTACGAACTATACAGAAAGTTATGTAAGTTTTTTTGCTATTTTTACTTTTTTGGGTTTAAATCACCATTAAGAGCCTTGTCACCGGCATAGTGATATCTCCTTCTATCATATTTTGAGCACCAAAAGAAGCCCGCCCCGCATGACGGTGAAGCTGCCGGCATCAGGCCACTGGCGTTTTCGCGGGACGATGACGCCATCCCGCTCTAAACAAGCCGCTCCTTTGGCTGTCGGTCATCCCGCGCCAAAGAGTGGGACTGACGCCGGCAGCTTCCCCGTCATGCGGGGCGGGCTTCTTTTGGTGCTCAAAATATGATAGAAGGAGATATCACTATGCCGGTGACATGGCTCGTAATGGTGATTAAAACCCCAAAAAAGTAAAAAGAGCAAAAAACTTACGCAACTTTCTGTATAGTACGTATCACATCCTTCGATTCTCAAACTGTCATAAATCCTGGACATAAAGCAACAATGAATCATTGGAATGCACCGATATGATGACATGGTATTCATAGACAGAAAGCTGGCTGGAACCATACTCAGAAAGCTGGTTGGAGCGCATGCCCTTCAATGGAAGCCATTGCCATCGTGGACAAGTTTCACCAGTGGAAACGGTTTGTTCGTAGCCGTTTCCAATATCAGGACCTGGCAGATCGTTCGGATAGCGTTTGACAACTGGAAAGCCGCAAGAATCTAAACTGGCAACGATGTGCAGGTCATAGAGTACGATCTTGGTCGCACCTGTCGTGCCTGAGGGATCTTTTCATGAGTCGAATTGGTTCAACAAACGCGACCGAGTCATTAAATGTTAAAATTTCTCAGGCACTCACGACTCTTCGGATCCAGGGTATATTTTAGTCCAGACAAGTCTATTATAAAGCGAAGAATGAAGAGACCAGAGGAACTCAAGCTTTACTCTTTGAAGATAAACATTTCCCTGGAATTGTCAGGAATTCGTGCCGATCGCCCGAATCCTGACGAGTCTCGAAGAGTATATATGCGAAATTTTAGAAAACAATAAGCTTGGTTCGTTTATATTTTAAGTTGTGCGCTTTGATATGGCAAGGTTGGTTGGGGTCGACTCGAGGATCCGGACTTGCTTCTGAAGGATGGCTTTGGACTCTTCCGTGTAGGCCTGTCGGTTCATCTCAAGAAATTTTACGCTCTTATTTAAACGAGCTTCGTCATTTTGCGGCAGATGGTGAGGGAGGTGGCGGAGGGCATCCTTATTAATCTCTTGCAGAGATGATACGGAGTCCAAGATAGAAGATGGATAAGGTAGAAGAGGAAAAAGAAGAGGACGAGACAGGCGGCACGGTAGGCGAGATGGGACGAGCCGTATGCCGGAAGAGGGCAGGATGCATGCTTGTAAGGGGAGTATGACTTTGGATAGGATAAGGAATGAGCATTATTGTGAAGGCATTAATGCAATGAGGATTATGCATGCGCAGCTCTTGTGAAGGATAGAGGGAGGGCTGATATTTTATTTTGGGGAAGCATGAAAAAGAAAGGCGCAGTAACGGACTGAAAAGTGCCGATGGGATGAGGAGGTTGAGGTGGCGCCGGCATATTGATGGTGTCAAGGGGTCTTTGGAAAGAGCAACCTTCGCTGTCAAAGCTCTTCCTTATCGACGAAATGCTTGAGTTCAAGATTTAAGTGTACGGCATTACGTGTTTGCGTCGTGTGCTTAACTTTCCCCTTGTCGGTTTTACGTACTCAGAGCAACAGCTGAGGCAGCAGTGTGTCGAGATCCATTCATCCACATAGTGACATACCCTCGTGCTCTTCCAGACCTTCAAACGTTAAGCAGATAGGCTGAAGAAGCCTGCTTAGCTTACTTCGGGGCATCGCTCTCTGTGCTTTTCGGCTCTTATCTGCACAAGAAGGGCGTAGACAACATGTTAAAGCAAGTAGACATATTCAATCGAAGGAAATGGTGCCGCAACCTTGTCTACAAAAGAAAAATGGGTTTCACCTCCATCTCATTTCAGCGCTTGTGAAATGTTTATTTCTCATTTCGGCCTTTCATGTCCTACCTAGGCACGCCCTCTCCTCCTTCTCCTTGCTACGTAGTAATACCCCCCCATCCCCATAACCCCCTGACCATCCACCCTCTCTTTATGATCTAATTTCATTCAGCGCCACCCAAAAAAACTGCAAATAGCGACCCATAGCAGGAACCACCACGGGCGTTCAACCACTGGCGTCTTGAGCAAGTCCGAGTCGTTGATAGCAAAGCCCTCTGGGCTCATCACCCCCCTTCCTCCTTGCCTCCCCCCTCGTCCCAGCGACCCCCGGCGTTGACGCAATAGATTTTCTTGTGGTTGATGTTTGTGCGGGGACAAGACGGAAGCATTCCCTCGGTCTGCCCGCCGGACGACTTCTACCCCTCCCAGCGGGCCGATGGCCACCCCTAACCGTCGAATTACATCAGGCGTCACACGTTGCACAGCAAGCAACAGCCCACTACTACTACTGTTGCTGCTGCTTCTGCTGTCTTGAGGGGCCTCGGTGTGAAGTAAGGTCCCGTTTTGGGCCACGGCCTTCTCCGCTTGGGCGCGCGTGGAGTACCTGGGAACGAGAACGAAGGAGGGGGGGAGGACGGGAGGGAATGAAGAAAGAATCAGGAGGAAAGGAGCAGGTAACTAAGTGCTCCCCGCAGGCTCTCCAACCAGTCATACATTTATTCCCCATTCCCCGCCTTATCTGTTGCACACGCACTTGAGCAGTAGCCAGTTGCCCTCCGCCACGGTCTCCTGAAGGCTCCCAAAAAGGGCGAACTGATTCATGACGGCCTCGCGGAGCTAAGGAGAGGGTGAGGGAGGAGCGAAGGAAGGAGAGAAGAAATGAGGGATAAATTGAGTCAATTTCTACGAATAAGAGTCTTCAGGCTGCTTGGGAATCTTGCCATCCTTGTTCTTCCTTCCTCTCTCCCTCCCTCCCTCCCCTCTCTCGGGAAGCCAAAGACTAGTACCCAGCTCGCCCAGGCCGCTTGACCCGCCGTGGCGCCCCACCTGAATCAATGTGATTAGAGCGATGATTAGAATGATAGCAATGGTGGTGGGGGTGGGGGTGGGTGGTGGTGATAGCGTCATGACATTTAGAATTATAACAAACAAACATACACACACACACACACAACCACACAAACCACACAAACCACACACACACACGCACACACACACATATATATATGTGTAGATAGATAGTAAAAGGATGGCAAGGTATGCTACGGTCCTGCCTTCCCTCCCTTCCTTCCTCCTCCTCTCTCCTCGCCAGCATGACCATCTCCACATCCGAATTTTTCGTGCCTCCCTAATTCTCTCCGTTCCTCCTTCCCTCATTTCCTCCGCACCTGGACGCGTCATGGTCGGGTTCTCTCACTGAGGCCAACTGCTGCTGCTGCGGCTGCTGCGAGGAAAGGCGGGAGTTCCTGGGGGAGCGGAGGGGGAAGGGAGGGAGGAAGGAAGACAAGGAGGTCTTATTAGCGGTCACCTGGTGCACTTCTGCAAGACGACACTCACTTCTCTTTCCCTCCCTCCCTCCCTCCCTCCCTTCCTCCCTCCCTACCTATTGGCGTCATGTTCGTCCAAATCCATCAACGAGCTTGTCGGAGGAGGACCGTCATCGTAGAACCCACCCCCCAGCCCACCCGCAGTAGCAGCAGCAGCAGCAGAAGCAGCGTGATCGGAGGAGGAGGAGAATCCGCGGTGAGGGGAATGGGGTGCAAGGCCTGAGTCGTTTATAGTAGGTATGCCTCAGTCAGTATATATATATATATATATGCGTAGTCGTTTATACTACCACCTACTACTTCCTCATATTCAGATTCCTTCCTTCGCCGTCTTAAGTCTTGTTTCCTTCCCGGGACGTATTAGATATGCCTCAGTCAGTCAGTGGTGTCGTGTATATCAGGTATGCCCCAACTAGTGGTGCTATCTTCCCTCCCTCCTTCCCTCCCTCCTTCCCTCCCCCTTCCACTTGATACGCGTCCCTTCCCTTTCCTCCCTCCTTCCTTCCCTACCTCCTCCCCTCTTTCCTTTCCTGCTCTCTTACCGTCCATCCCTCCGTCGATCCCGATCTCCTCCCCTCCTGCCGGGAGCATCAAGGGCTGTAGCTGCTGCTGCTGCTGCTGCTGTTGCTGCTGCCGGGTCTTGCGGGAGGTCAGGCCGCGGGAAAACGATTGATCGACAACGCCGTGCCTTGAGAAGGGAGGAGATAGAGGGAAGGAGGGAGGGAGGGAGAGGGGGAGGGTCGTCATGCCAATAAATCATACTCGCCACCAACTGCGAAGACGAAGATCCGCATGCCCTCCCTCCCTCCCTCCCTCCCTCCTTCCCTTCCCACCTACCTAGAGCGGACCAAGCCCCTGGAGGGAGAAGGAGGAGCCATCGGCCCTGCTTGATAGGGGTAGCCTGCGTTCAAGGAATCAGAGGGAGGGAGCGAAGGAGGAAGCGGATGGGGGGGGGTATATGTGAAGAGTTGAGCCATGTCTCTTCTCTTCTTCTCGGGACTCGTCTTCTCAGCTTGTGTCTGTCCTTCCATCCCTTTCTCCCTCTTTCCTTCCCCCTTTTATTCCTTCCCCACCTACCCGGAGAAGGCGGGCTATGCATGTAGCCACCCTGCTGGTACTGGAACTGCTGCTGGTGCTGGTGCTGTTGGTAATAGTGCGGAGAGCCACCCGCCGCAAGGTCAGGGGGATTCCCTGCCCCTACGCCGTAGGATGGCTCGCTGTATGGGGAAAAGAGGGAAGGAGAGAAATCAGTGAGCAAGATGGGGTGCACTTGACTCCATACACACATACGCTACACAGAACATGTCCTCCTCCTCCCCCCTCACTTCCTCCCTCTTTCCAAAACCTCCCTCTCTCATTCGTACCGAAAAGAGGCTCGTGGCGGGGACGAGTGATACATCCCTCCTGCTCCTGCTCCTGCTCCTGCTCCTGCTACTCCGCCGCCTGACGACCGCTGCCGACCCAGCACTCCTCCTGCTCCTCCTCCTCCATAGGCCGCCGCACCGTAGGGAGAGGCGAAGTGCCCGTTGCCGTGAGGGTCTATGCCGGGGGAGAGGAGGGACTCTGGCTGGCGCTTAAAGGGAAGGAGCGAGGAGACAATGAAAAAACGTGCGTCATTAATACAACCACCATGACCCACTAAGCTATAGAGGAAGGCCTGAAAATTATTCTCCCTGTCATCACTACGTGTACAGCCTACTCCGGGAATCTTCCACATTCTCCTCTTACCTCCTCCGTATGCACCCCCCCGCGATAGTACGCGCCAGACGGTTGCGGGGAACGGTACGCGTCATGGTACCTGCGCGTGGTGGAAAGAGGGAGGGAGGGAGGGAAACCTTGGTGAGACGGTGGTGGAGGCAACCAACCAAATGCGGGCGTGACTTGTGACTTACATGTCTTCTGGGTGTGCTTGGACGGACTTGACGTGCTACCCAGCCACCTAACTTCTGTACCTGTGCTTGTGTCGTGTGGTTTGAGTGTGCTGGTTGCTGATAGTTACGTAGCAGTGGAAGAATGATGGTAATGAAAGCGAGGGAGGGCACGAAGCGAAGTGCCGAGCCAATCAAGCCACCGCAAGGGCCTTGACGCCCGCCAGCAGCCCGTCCGAAAACTACGATCGTGCGGCACATTTATCTGCGTGCATGGTTACTCGTGCCTGCTGTCGGTGGGATGCTGGCTGGTCGCAAACCTGAGGAGACGAAAAAGAAGCATGATGGGGATGAGGAGGCGGTCGCGTTGGCGAGACAGCGGAGGCGTAACGAGACTTGTCCAATTACTCTTCGTTATTCACATTTAGTTCGTTAAATGCGGACTATACCACACGTTACATTCACGACAGGACAATCAAGAGAGATTCTCTTGATCCAAAACCACTGCCTTCAGTCCTCGTAGCCCTAACTCTTCTCTCAATCCCGCCCATCTCCCCCAAGCGTAACGACCCGAAAATGAAGCTGCACTTCGTCTACGGCTCGCTCATGTCGCCCGAGGTCCTCAAGGAGCTTCTAGATCGTGTTCCAGTGTTGGTACCGGGCACATTGGCAGGGTATCGACGGTGGCGGGTGCCGGACCAAGGTGCGTTTGAGGGGAGGTAGGGAGGTACAGAGGGGCAGATACGGAGGGGCAGGTACTGAGGGGAAAAGACGGGCATCTTTCACAACAGCAAACGTCGGAATAACATTTTTGGGGTATACTGCAGTGAGTAAGGACAGTAACCATACATTGAAGCTAGATTGATGATCACTTACTCACTTATTCCTGCTTCCTGCTCCGTCCCTCTCACGCCTCTCTTGCCGTCCCCCTCCACGCGGCAGTTTATCCGGGCATCCTTCCCGACCCGTCGAAGAACGTGGAGGGGTTCCTCGTAAAAGAATTGCTGGACTCGGAGGTGGTACGTCGTGTCGAAATCAAATGGGCAGATAGGTGGAAGACATGAAATGGGTAGGGCGCATTATCCGATGTGCATTCGAATATCCCTCTATTTCCTCCCTCCCTCCCTCCCTCCTTCCTTCTCTGACAGCAAATTTTCGACGCCTTTGAAGGGGACGACTACATTAAGACCGCCACCAAGATAACTGTCTCGGCAGCCTCGCCGCATTTGCCCGTGGGTGAGCACGAGGCATGGGTGTACGTCTGGTACGTTTTTATTTGTGTCTCTATGTCGCGTGTCGGTGCTACGGCCATCATGGCGCAATCTACTGGGCCACGTTTCCTTGAGCTCTTCTGTGTCTCCATGTTTTGTCTTTTCCTTTTATATCTTCATCACGTGACACTGATTGTGCAGAGTCTCTGAGGGGGTTCAGCTAAGCCGTCGTAGTGTGCCTCTTCCCACGCCCCTCCTCCGTCCCCTTTCCATGAAGCCAAGCAGTAGCAGTGCACCCCATCCACATATTAATCCCTCTTTCCCTTTCTCTTCTCCTTGATCTCACACAGGAAACCTGTGCCGGGGCAGCCCCTTGTGGAGGACTGGAGCTATGATGAAACTTTTTTACCGCACTTGAAGCCCTACTTAGAGATGTCAAGAGAATTCAGAGAATCCCTCACGCACATTCCACGCCCTTAGAACATTCCACGTCCTTAGACAGGGGATATGAGGAGGGATGGGGGGAGTGATGGAGGGAGAGAGGGTGTGATATGAGACTAAGATTATTGTGATATGAGATAAAGAGGGCGAATACAGATTTGTGATCATGAAAATGAATAATCAAGTAGACAAAATATTATGAAGGGCAAAAAGTTGTTCGGGAGAAAGAAGAAATGAGCAAGAATTGACAGGAAGGATGGACGAGGCTGCTGGACGATGTGCTGCTTTTGCATTGCGAGTCAAAATATGTACGTGCCCGTGGAAAAAGGGTTGAAGAGGTTTCTACGTTTTCCGGACCGGCGTCTCGCCTCGGGGTCCTGTCCATTGCGAGACTCCAGTAACCATGACATGCCCAGGCTAGAAATACGGTCCCTTGACTCAATGCGCCAAGGCGAGATCGAGATTTTGGGATAGAAACATCTTATGTATGCCGCACCACTCGCCGACGTATCGTAGGATGGGTTCCTTCTTTTATACGACCACCGCCGCTCCCAATTCACACACACACACGCGCACACACACCTGCACACTAAAAAGTGTAAAGTGCACAACGACAGATTCAATAAGCATGCCACCACCACTGAGCGCCTGTACGTCGTAAGCCATCCTCTTCCCGGATACTCCAGTTATCATCCCTGTCTGGCGATGATGCTTCTGCGCCTATCCTGCTGCAGCTTCCTCCTTGTCGCCCTCCTCCGGGTCATCGACACACTCGCCACTGACACGCTGCATGAGACCTTGCGCGTCCGTCGCGTGGGCCGAGGGAAGAACCGGATCTTGCTGCAGGTAGTGCCATACTCCTTTGGCCCTCTATATCCTCCTCCCTCTCTCCTTTCCCCTTCCCTCCTCTTACGCTTATCGCACCTTTTATCCATGCAGCGTCTTACCAAGGCCCCCTCCATGCTTTGTAGTATATATTATTGTTTTGCCAATAGACACTTGTCAGCACCTTCGTCAACCTTCCTTACATCCATCGTCCATCTCGTCTTTCCCTCCTTCCCTCCTTTCCTCTCCCTCTCTCCCTCCCTCCCCTTTGACAGGCCTCCTTTAACCTCACCTGGCATTTCAACCCCGACGATCTACATTCCTGCCCTCCCTTGTCCCCCTTCTGTGCCCCTGATTTATTCCCAGCATCCCTGGCCCTCCTCCTTCATCGTCACGACGTCCAGACTCTCCATCTCCGTCTCTCCAACGGCCCCTGGGATCGGACCGCCTGGGGCTCCCTCCCTCTCTCCCTTCCCCCCTCCTTCCCTCCCTCCTACGGATCCGAGGTCTGGGGTCGACTGCATGCCCCTCTCCGTCCTTCCACCACCACTGCCTCCGCGGACGATAGCAACAGCAGCAGCAACAACAGCAACAGCAGCAGCAGCAGCAATAAAGAAGGGAATAAGCAATGGCGGGCCTTGCTGAATGACTTGGGGGCTCTCTTCCACCTCCCTCTAGGTCAAGTCGGGGCCGAGGCAGCGGGGGAGGGAGGGAGGGAGGGAGGGTCAGCGGCAGTGATTGGTGGCGTGGGTGGTATCATCCGCCCCCCTGCTTTTTTCCTCCCTGAGGTGGAGGGAGGGAAGGACGATGGGGGGGAAGGAGGGTTTGTACTTCTCTCTCGCAACGGCAGTTCGAAACAAGGAAATGAAAGCGGGGAAAGCTTTATCTCCTCATCCTCGTCCTCGTCCTCGTCCTCGTCCCCCTCTTTTTCCACCACCACCACCAGCAACGTTTTCTACGGCCACCTGCCCTCCCCTGCTCCTCTCTGCATCGACACCCTCTCCCACCCCTTATTTCACTCATATCTCTCTCCCTGCTCCTCCTCGTCCTCCCCCTCGTTTTCATCCCCTTCGTCCTTCCGGAAGACTCCGGGTCAAGGAGGGAGGGAGGGAGGGAGGGGTGGAGGGGTAGCGTCATTTTTAGCGGGGCTCAGCCCGAGGGAGAGAGCCTTGCTGCAAGCCGATCATTTGTCATATGGTATGAGCTTAAGGAGAGTGTGCGGGTAGGTGGAGGGAGGGAGGGAGGGAGGGAGGGAGGGAAAATATTTATTCGAGAGTGGTCAGGTGGATGGAAGGGAAAGGGAAAGAGGGAGGAAGGGAGGGAGAGGAAAAGAGAAAGGAGATGATATGTACACTTCTTCTCACATTCTGCAATCTCCCTCTTTTCACAGGGGCCTAGACAGGGAGAGTAGGAGCTGCCTATCTCCCTCCCTTCAGCTGCAGCAGACTTTCACCGTCCTCTTGCCATTTGGACGCGACGAGGAGGAGGAGGAGGAGGAGGGAGAGAGGGAGGGAGGGAGGAGAAGGAGTCTCCACACCCATCACTACCAGCAGGAGCAGTTGCGTGGTATTTCTTATCCCCCCCTCACGGCCTGTTCCCTCGCCGCCTCCTCCACCCTCTTCCTCCCTCCCTCCCTCCCTCCCTCCCTTCTCCCCTTCCCCACGGAGGGTTTCGTCATCCAGCGCGAGGAAGACAAGGAGGAGGGAAGGAGGGAGGGAGGAAAGGAGGCAGGGCAGTACGTCTCAGTGGATCGGAGTAGGGGAAAGAAGGGTTTGAGGAAGGGCGTGATGAGGACGTGGCTACAAAATCACCATCCGAAGGAGACCCTGCAAGCGACGGTGGGAGAGGAGAGAGAGAGGGAGGGAGGAAGGGAGGAAGGGAGGGAAAGGCCGCTATCTCTGAGCATCCCTATACTGCTGGTCGAAACGATCGCACTCACTTGCCTTTCCTCCCCCCGTGCCTCCCTCCCTCCCTCCCTCCCTCCCTCCCTTCCTCAGATCATGGAGACTATTCCCTACTTCCTTGTTCCGTCCCTCCCCTATTCCCTCCAACTCGAGACCCGGCCCGCCAAGGCCACCCCTCCTTCCCTCGTGCCCTCCTTCCCTTGCCCCTCCAACTCCTCCCTTTCTTCCCCCTCGCCCTCCCTCCTCTCCTTCTCCTGGGAGCCCAGTCGGACCGAGGAGCCCTCTCTTCTCATCTACACGGTCTCCCTCCCTCCCTCCCTCCCTCCCTCCCTCCTCCTTGTTTCTTGGCACTTCTCCCTCCGCTTTTTGGCCTTTGAGAGTTTCCCGCCCAACCCCATGCGAGGCTTGGAAATCCCTCCCCTCGTAGTATGGGTGGAGGGAGGGAAGGAGGGAGGGCTAATGGGGGGGAGGGCGGGCGGGAGGGAGGGAGGGTTGTTGATCGACGTCCCCACACCAGACTTCTCGATGCCGTTTAATGTGATCACATTAACGTGCACCGTGGTGGCTTTCTTTTATGGGAGTATGATGGGGGTGGTGGTGAGGAAGGGGAGGAGGAGGAGGAGGAGGAAGAAGAAGGGAGGGCAGGAAGGGTGGAAAGAGCGGGTGGGGCGGTGGTGGAAGAGGAGAAGGAAGGGTGAGGAGGAATGGCAGGAAGAGCCAAGCGAGACATAGGCGCGGAGGAAAAAATGAAATAAAATATGCATGCGAGTACGACCCGATTCTATTGATTTTCTAACCTCCCTATCCTCAAGGTCTTCAGCTAGGTCTGTTGCACCAGTATGGCGTGGGATTGAAGCAAGACTTTCACCTGGCCAAACGAGAAGGCATGATTTCCACAACCACTCATCACATTGATCTTACTTGCAAGAGTTGTAAACGAATATCGAGAATGCAAGGCGACATTCTCCACCGCACTCGTAGCAAGTTTCTTATCTATATGACGCATATCACTCCAGAGATAAGAGGGTACACACACGCCCCTTCTCCAGACTATCATCCACCCTCTTCCTTCTCATCTGAGGAGGATGCGAGTTGGCGTGATGCCTGGTCCATGGCGGCGAAAACGACCTGGCCCTTCGTGGCTTGTGTCATGTGTCCTGCCCGGCCCGTCGGACAGAATGCAGAGTGAGCCATACGAAAAGGAAGTAAAATGTGGTGATTATTGTTTGTGAAACCTCCTGCATGGGAGCGTAGGGAACGGGCTTCGAAAAAGGGAGTGGCTTCGAAGAGGTCACTGTAAAAACATATGGTCTGCTAAACCAGCAAAAGTAGTGCCTCCACCTGACCCAATTTGGTACGTGGTTGCCCTCCCGGCTCCGTTGTCATCATACTCACTAATTTAGACTCACACAAAGGGACACGAATGTGGCCGTTTCATTACAGCCGCGACGCCATCACTTGTTCACGTCGACCTCCCCTTGTCTCCCCCCACTCCACCACCACATTTTTGTGTCCTTTCCCATTCACTCTCTGTCCCAATATCCATCTTACTCATTTATATTTACAGCTTACCTCAAAATGCAGCACCTGGAGGAAGACGGCGAGTTAGCCCGGATGCTTGCCGAACAGGAAGCGTTCCTAGCGTCCCAAGAAGCACCGGCCGCAAAAGTAGTGCGGCGGCAGGAGGGCGACAATGGTACGTATGGGGAGAGGCATTAAAGGCGTCGGAATATGAACAGGGTGGCGGCAGGGTGGGTTAAAAAACAACGGCTCGATGCGCAAACCACAGGCTTTCCCAATTTAACGTGACTACCTCCCTAACATCATCGCGCAGGAACTGAAGCAGCAGCAGCGGCCTCCAACCAGCCACTGCAGCAGCAGCAGCCAGCAGCACTACTATTGTCAGAGCCCTCAGAGCCCTCATTGCCAGTTTTGATCGGCTCAGTGGTGGAAAAGACGGGGAAAGGTATTGCTTTGAAGGAGGGGCCGAAGGGGGCGAAGGGGAGGGGGGGACTGGAGGCGACGCGCACCTTCTGACGTTTTTACCAGCCGTGTCAATGCTCACAAGCCTCTCATTTCGATTTCTTCAATTTCTAATTTTCAGTGACTTGCCTGCCGTTGCCATTAAAGATTGGAGGAGGTGTGCGTGGCTTCCCTAAGGCATTGCCACGAAAGGAGACGGCACCAGGACCTGCTCCAGGAGGGAGGGAGAGAGGCATGGGTCCCACTAAAAGCATGGCACCACCAGCATCATATATTACGTCTGACACGAGGAATGCGAATAAAAGCGAAGTAGGGGAGGGCAAGGAGGAGGAGGAGGAAGTGGAGGAGAAGGAAGTAGAGGGGTTGGAGGAGGAGAGGGCACGTATGGAGGTAGGTCTCTCTCTGCTCTTGTCGTTCCAATTAAATCACACGGAAGGAAATGCCCTCTCTTGGACCTTCCCTTTCATTTGTCTTTCACCTTAGCTGCCTATGTTATTTAATTTAAGATGTATAAATGCGGAGTAGTGATCAATATCAAAGAAGAGGCAGCGTCCCCTCGCTCTGCCACGCCATGACCCATCCCTTCCTCCCTCCCTTCCTTCCTCCCTCCCTCCCTCCAGGCTCAGAATCTGGCACGTCTTTCTCGCATGACTCCCGATCAAGTCGAGGCCGCGACTCGCGAGGCTTTGTCGATCCTCTCGCCTGCTGCCATCGAATTGCTGAGACGGCGGGGACAGGAAAGGTAGGTAGGTAGGGAGGGAGGGAGGGAGGGAGGGAGGGAGGGAGGAATCCTTCGGAACGGATTGGAGGGACATCCAGCGTACTGGCTTGTGGGAGGTCATCGACTACTGCATGCGGACTGCTGGAAGTCGTGTGTCATGGTATGGCGGGGGGCAATATCCTGTGTTATAGCCGGCGGTAGGACAGGGTTACCCTACGAGGCAATGGATGATGTCATGCTGACTGGTGGGAGGCAATCACCTCACTGTCTCTCACCAGCCCCCTGTCTTTCACCTGCCGGAATCGATCAACCGACCAACCAACCAACCAACCAACCACTCAATCAATCAATCAATCAATCAACCAACCAATCAATCAATCAATCAATCAATCAATCAATCAATCAATCAATCAATCTATCAGCTCATCAATCCCTTAATCAATCAATCAATCCATCAATCAGTCCATAAATCAATCAATCAACCAAGCAATCAATCAACCAATCGATCTACCCATCTATCAATCTCACTTACCGTTATTGTTCCCTTACCCGGCAACAACAATACAGCCTCCCCTCCCTCCCTCCCCCCCTCCCTCCCGCCAACCGGCCCTCCGGCCCTCCCCCCGACGCCTCCCACCGGACTTTGCTCGACGTGAAGCTTGACAGCGACGAGGCTCTAATGCACGCGATTGACACCCTCCTCGACGACCAAGAGCGCGAGAAACTCGCATGGACCCGCAACAGCAGCAGCAGCAGCAGTGGTGGTGGTGGTAGTGGCGAGGGAGGGGAAGAGGGAGGGAGGGAGGGAGGCTGGATACGGGTGGACTTGGAAGGACGACTGATGGATGCAGGGGCAGAGGAGTTGGTTCCCACTCATTCAGGTCTCTACCATAACCCCGAGCAGGTCAGGACGCTCCCTCCCTCCTCCCTCCCTTCCTCCCTCCCTCCTTCCCTCCTTCGCTCCAAACACTGGATTCTCAATCTCTCTGCTTTTTCTCCTTCCCTCCCTCCCTCCCCCCTTTCCTCAGCGACCTGGCTATACACTGACCCACTTGTGTGACACAGCGCGAAGCACCGACAGACGGCAGCGGGCCTTGGCCCTGCGGTAAAAAAGAGGAGGGAGGGAGGGAGGGAGGGAGGGAGGGAGGGCCTCCGCAAAGAGGCTCAAACACTAGGTATGTTTCTTCACAGAGCCTGACTCCCTTCCTTTCTCACTCCCTCCTCCCTCCTTCCTCCGTCCCTCCGTCCTATCCGTAGCACCTGGTCCCGGCTCCTCCTCAACCCTTCCCTCCTTCCCGCCCTACTCGCCCGCGTCAAAAAAGGAAAACGCGACGGGCTGCTACCCGGAGAACTGGCATTGGTGCTCCTGACAGGCAAGACCTCCCTCCCTCCCTCCTTCCCTCTCTCCCTCCCTCCATTTCTCGGATTCTTCACTATTCCTTCCCTCTCTCCCTTCCTTCCTCCTTCCCTCCCTCCCTCCTTCCCTCCCTCTCTCCCTCCTTCCCTTCCTCCCGCCCTCCAGGCCTCGACGACCGGCACAAGGCAGCCCGACTCTCCGCAGTGCCCGCCTTGGCCGCTTGCCTCCTAGACGGGAAGGAGGAAAGGATGAAGGACGAGGTGTTATTCGACCTCTCCTTTGGCCAGGTAGGTAGGTAGGGAGGGAGGGAGGGAGGGAGGGAGGGAGGGAGGGAGGGAGGGAGGGAAAGTGGAGATGAGTGCTGGATGTTGAGAGCATGTTCAAATCCTCCTTTCCCTCCTTTTTTCCTTCCTTCCTCCCTCCCTCCCTCACCCCCTCATTGTTTCAGGAACTCCCCCCTCCCTCCCTCGGCCCGTATGCCCGCTGGCCTGTCTCCTCCTCCCTCCCTTCCTCCTCCTCTCCCGAGGACCCGGCCAATTCCGACGACGACCAAGAGGGGGAGGAGCAGCCGCCACGAGACGCGTCCTCCCCCCCTTCCTCCCTCCCTTTCTCCCTCCCTTCCTCCCTCCCTTCCTCCCTGGTGGAGCGGAAGCCGTCGAGTGTTTCTCGTGCCAGCTCCTTGTTCCGAAAAGATGGGCCGGTCGCTCTCTTCCGTCTGGGAGGGGTTCGGAAGCTGGGAGAGATGTTGAGGAGGAGGGAGGGAGGGAGGGAGGGGGAGGAAGGGGGGGAGGACGAGGAGTGTGTGGAGGCAGTGTGTCAGCTGTTGGGGTGGGCGGCGGCCCGTGGGAAGGAGTGCGGAGAGGCGGTTGCTTTTGCCAAGGTAAAGACCTCCCTCCCTTCCTCCCTCCCTCCCTCCCTCCCTCCCTTCCTCCATCCGGCTTTCTTCCTCCCACATGCCCCTCCCTCTCTCCCTCCCTCCCTCCCCCCCCCCC
>Ga0160420_100345_pt1 | contig 22145 bp, 22 predicted proteins | sample CelAP2metagpilot_FD_108197 | JGI IMG/M metagenome (GOLD analysis project Ga0160420, IMG submission 108197) | Phycosphere-associated microbial communities from algal ponds in Kailua-Kona, Hawaii, USA - Cellana AP2-5-5 metagenome pilot | ecosystem: Engineered > Artificial ecosystem > Aquaculture >... | reverse complement strand
TTTTTTTTGTTTTTTTTTTTTTTTTTTTTTTTTCTTTCCCTTTTATTTAAAATTTTAATATTTTTTCCCTTAACACACCCATTTTTATTTGTCCCCCCCCCCCCCCCCCCCCCCCCCCCCAAACTCCCCCCCTTTGTTCTCCATCTTGCTCGTGTTTCGGTTATCACTTCTGCTGCTGCGGTTGCCAGCTATATGGATTACTACTGCCTATTCAAGCAAATTGACGACCTATTGCTACACACACAAATGCTCATATACACTATTGTTCTGACATTTTCTTTGTGCCCCGCCACCATCGCCCTCCTCCCTCTTTAGGCCTCAACCCACCACCGCCTCCACGCTTCCGCAACCACGGTGGCACCTCCTGCTGCTCCTCCTCCACTTCTTCCCCTTCCTTCCGCATCGGCGGCAAAGGCTTATAGTAAGGTACCGAGTATACCTGGCAGATCTCTCTGGTTGCGTTCCAGACTGCGTTTTCACGCGCGTCCAACACGATGGTCTGCTGCAAGTTCGAATCGACCTTAAAGCGCATCCAGTCTTCCTGACATTCCTCAATCATTTTGGTCAAGTGCGTCAAGTTCCGAACAGGCTCTTCATTGAAGCTTAAGACACGCGTCAGGCGCGGAGGAAGATAACCATCGTTAAGAGTATGAGGAAATATTTCGGACAAGACAACCACTTCCTCATCGGCATACACGCGGCGAACGCACTCACAAAATGATCGCAACGCGCGTGTGGAACGGTCCGGGTCCAGAATCTCCCAAGACAAAGGCAAAAACAACAACCCCCCCACCATCAAATATCCTTGATTCTGCGGTCGCGACGGCAAAATCGGATGGCGCTTCTGCATCTCCCAGGTCAGATTCTTCCGGTGGAACGTCTCAAGCGGTGGCAAGGCCGCGCCCTCCTCCCCCTCCAGGGGCGGATTCCGTCGCAGCACTTCCATTCTAATCATGTCCCCCACAAAGTGATAGGACATCAAAAACTCAAAATTGATGTAATCGCTATCCTTAAAGGGAATCGTCTTGTCGTTCTGAAGCTTCTGTCCATCGATAGACAACACCACGTCATCTCTTTTCAAATGCTCGGCCGCATTCGTCCAACCCGCGACGTCGATGACCAAGCATCCTGTATGGTTGCCAGCCACAGACTCACGCAATGCCGTGTTCGTCAGGTCTTGGAGCTCAAACCCCTGGAGACAGGCGCCCATGTCTTGCCCGTGGCGTCTAAAGTCCTCCAAGAAGTGATTCACCACCTCCACTGGAATGATGTAGCTGGGAGAAAGGAGAGAAGGAAGGGAAGAAGGGTAAGGATGAAAGGGAAGGAGTCAGCGTGGGAAAGAAAGTCCAAAATGCATGCGTCCATCATCTACGTCCGTAAACGGGAGATTAATACGGGAGGAAGGGGGGAGGTAGGGAGGCAGAACAAGAGAGGATGACTTCTTATTAGACTTACCCGATGTTATCCGATCCTCGGTCCACCCTCTTCCGGTAGGCAATACCTACGCAATCCCCCTTTTCGTTCAAGACCGGCCCGCCGCTGTTCCCTGGATTGATTGCCTGTGAGAGAAGATGAAGGGGGAAGGGAAGGAGGGGGTGGAAGAGCGGTGGTGAGCATTGCTTTTTTGCCCTCCTTGTCGCAGTTCTCGTACTCGACAAATGCATCGTCCGTCCATCCCTCCCTCCCTCCTGCTCTCTCTGCCTCCCTTCCCAGCCTGGCGCTTACCGCATCAATCTGAATCGACAGATATTCGCCATTAAAATGCAACCTGGAGACAATCCCCTTGGTCAGGCAAATCTTTTCCCCTCCCCTCGGGTAGCCAATCACAGTGACCAACTCCCCCAGCTTGACATCCTCCGGTTCCATCCTTATTGCTTCTACGCCCTCCCAGAAAACCTCGTCCGGGACACGTAACAATGCCAGGTCAGAGTGATCGCTTTTCCCCAACACTTCCGCTTTAAATAGATTGGAGTTCCCCGGCTTCTTGACATTGATTACAACGGCGTCCATCACGCAGTGACTGTTCGTGAGTAACAGCTTCTCCTCTACGTCATATGCCCACGCGGTGGAGAAGGAGGTGGACGTCGGTTGTCTGCTCCAAGGCCGACGGAACAAAGGAGGGCAAGATATCACTTTCAGCTTGAAAACACTTCCCATCACCTTGGCAGGCAATCCCGTCAGGTCCAACTGCGTGGGGTGCTTCGCAGGGGGAGGAGGAGGTTCCTGGCCATTGTTCCGCCAGGACTCGACACTGGTGGAGGACTTCGGTGCATCGCTCTCGTCCGGATGGCCATCTTCTTCTTCATCGTTACCCCCAGAGGCAGCTGCGGCGGCTACATAGGTTGTGGTGAGGGGGAGGGTGGCAGTGGCGCCGGCGCATCCACGCCAGGGGTAGAAAAAGGGAACAGAGGAAACGGTTTCACTGCCTATTGATGGTGAGAGTACTCTTGCTGGTGGTGGTGGTGCTACTGCTGCTTGGCCTCTTGATGTTTTTCCTGTAAGGCCGAGGAAGAAGGCGCTGCATGTCTGCGCCATGGTGACAAGCAGAAGCAGCAGCAGCAGCAGGGACGTCACAGAGGGCAGCAGATATGGCCGCCCCCACCGCGTCGTTATGGCGTTAGTGGGGGTTGTACTTCTTCTCGTCATGGTGGCAAGCGAGAGTGCCTGATTGTCGAACGTGAAGGAAGGAAACTCATATGAGTCACGTGTGGAAGCAAGCATTCCGCAAGTTACCTTTGGAGAAAGGACGACAGAAATGAGGAGGAAATACTCCTCGACAGTGGCAAATGGTGCCCCAGACACATTATTCGACGCGTGGATGATAAGCAGAGTATGTCTGTTTTCGAAAGGACACTTGCCTGCCTGAAATGTCTTGGAGCATCAGTAAATCGGTGTTTGAGAGGCTATGTTATCTCCGGGTCGCTTTCATCTTTAAAAACAAAGATACATTTTTTTACATGAAATTTACTTCATCCATGTCGAGTTGAGTACATCTTAAACTCATATAGATACATGAATGACGACCAGAATCGTTGGGAGAAATGAAAGCTCAGGGTAAGCGTTTCGACCCCCATCACAAACGTAACCCTGTTTTGGTGGATCTACACTCCTTCGCTCAACTATTCATCTCCTTCTTCCCAATTCTGCCTCCCTCTCTCGCTGACTTCCTTTACCCTCATCACCTGCCTCCCTAACTTGCAAAGTGAAAAGTGACATATTGACGATGACACGGCCACAAGCTCTCAAGGATGCGCAAATGATGTGAAAGTGTAGCTGGCCTCTTACCATCACATAAGAACTACAAATGCGACAGGTTTTAAAACAATGGTTTGAAGGCAACCAGAGACGTTATGGGGGAAAAAAGCCTTTCATAATGATTCCCACATCTCATTACTGCTGCTGTGTGCTCCTGACGGCGGCGGTCGCGAGCTCACTTGCAAATGAAAGAAATGGATAGCGGCATACGGTAAAGGGTGAGGAAAAGTACCAATTATCATTTTTCGGCGTACAGAGAGTAGGTGTCGTGTTCTGCGGTTGATAGATGTCAATTCCAAGGCAAAATAATGGTTCTTACGATCACGTGGAGGCAGGGGCGGAGAGGCCAGATGGGAGGAGGCGAGGGAGGAGGAGGCGAGGGAGGAGGAGAGAGCGCTCTTACAACTTGCCTCTCCCTTTTGAAGCACAGATACAGCGTAAACTGTACGCACGAGATCTTCACATTGTTCCTTCCTTCTCCAAACTACCAGAAGAAGCGACTTGATACCGAAGAGCGTTTGGCCCATTCGACCTCCAAGTAACGTCCAATAATTCAATGCAATGCTGAAAATAGACCCACACCTGGCCGATCATCGGGCCAGACAAGTCAGGCTACACTGTACGATTTGTCCTACTTTGGTAGACAGGACGGTCTGGAGTTATTCCTCTTCAGCCTCCTCGTTCGCGCCGTTCAACTCCCACACAATGCTGTGTTTTGCTACAGCTGCTTTTCAAAAATATTTGCACATGCAAGCCCTCAAAAGCTTTACGTTTCACCACGCGACGGTACTCAATAGGGCGGAGTCCTGTCGATCAATGGATAGGATTTGCGGCTTCCTGCCGTCTATTTGGCGAATGTGGAGGCTGACTAGGCTAGACTGCTCGCAATTCGAGAATTACTCGCCGTCTTATGCCCCAGTGAAGCTTTCCCCCACATTACCCCACTCCTCCATCCCAACCTATCGAGGACAACAGAATCGCCCTCACAGACAACGCATTTACCATGGCTTTGCATACCTGTAGTTTAGTGCTTGGTCCTCACGATTGTCACGAGACCTCTATGCTGGTGGCGTTTGTCTCGGCAGACCGTTTGTATTTGGGTGGCCTTGATTCGGCACACACGTGGCACACTCATCCTTCATGCCCCCAAAAAACCCTATTCTCCACCCCCGCCCCACCGAGCCCACTTCTTCCCAAGACAGCTCAGAAATGCCCGCCTACCGCAAGCAACGCATGCTTTATGACTTTGCAGACATCTTATGTTGAGCTTGATCGTTACTGTTGCCACGAAGTTTCTGGTGGATCCTTCCCCTGCAAGCGTTTTGCAGTTTGGGGGCCTCGATGCGCCATGTATGTGTACTTTGCACACATTATGTCCTGTTCGACTAATGCATGTGCTGTCAAGCGTGGACAACTGCTCCAAACCATGCCTGGAGGACACTCTTGTCTCGTTTCTTCGTAGAAAGTGTTGCACGGCATGTATTTACCCTCCACCCACCAGTCTCATCCAACAAAAAAAAAATCACCTCTCATTTCATGTCGCCACTTCTCACAGGCCAGCGTTTGGGGACACAACAAAGAAAAAACAAAGCAGTCTACGTCAAGGCTCATGGTGAGCCCTTCACGCAGCCGGGGAAATGCAGGATGCAGTGACGGGGAAGTGCTGCGTCTGAGACGGCAGGCCCAGGTTGCTGCGACTTTACCAGTGGGACATGACACAGCAGCAGCGGTGACACCAGCTACAACAGCACCACCGGTGCATAATGTCGGCTCAAATTTCGTTGCATTGCCCTTACTTCCACCAGGAGCCGACCACCACCAGAAGCAGCAGCAGCAGAGGGAGAAGGACGGAGCGAGCATGGAAGAGTGGCGGCCACAACACGAGTCTTCGCCCTCATCGCATTTTCGGCAGCTACACCAGCTGTCACCCACACAAGGATATATGTGCGATGTCTGTGAAGTGGAGAGCAGCAATTCTCTTCCCCTCTCTCCTCTTTCCCCCTCCGCAGTCTCATTACTTACTCGCGTCCCTTCCACTGTCCTGGTGCATGCCCTAAGCTGGCTACCGGGGGAGTGTATTGTTAATTTTAGTACGACCTGCCGGGGGACGGTATGTTATTTGCATTGTGTCCCTGCTTTAATTTTGATGAATGCTCGTGCATTGCCCAGCCTGGTGGAGAGGTTGGTGCGAGGGGAGGGAGTGAGGCACTTGCGTTCTTTGCAGATTGAACGGATGCAGCCCGAGGTGGAGGAGGAGGAAGAGGAGGAGAAGGAGGAAAACAAGGAAGTAGGAAAGAAAAGGTGGGGGATAGAGGACAGAGAGAGTCTAAGCGGAAAAAGTAGCAGCATTAACAGCAGCGGCGGCGGCAGGAAGAGAAAGAGGAGCGGGAACAGCAGCGGCAGCAGCATCAGCAGCAGGAAGAGAAAGACGACCGCATCGCAGCGACAGAACAGAATGCATCACACAACAAATTCTCAAAAGCCGCAGTATTGGGATCAAGAACAGAATCAGAATCAGGAGCAGGAGCAGGAGCAGGAGCAGGAGCAGGAGCAGGAGCAGGAGCAGGAGCAGGAGCAGCAGCTAGAGCAGCAGCCGAAGAAAATCACTCGCTCCCTCCTCTTGGCCTGGACCCGTGCGTTGCTTCGCGCCTTAATCGAGCACCGAGACAAAGTTCCTGCTTTGAGCTACCTGGATTTGAGTGAGGTGCTATTACCGGATCGGGGTGCCGTAGAAGGATTGCACTCCATCGCTTCTATCGCCTATCTGGCCTTGCCCGGGCTGGTCCCTTCGACCCCGTCCTCCCTCCCTTCCTCGCCGTCCTCCTCTCCGACTGGGACGGGTGTGGGTGGAGCAGGGGGAGGAGGAGGAGGAGGAGGAGGGGACGGACCTCTGTTGGTAAATGATCACCCTCTCCTTCTTCCTCTTCCGCTTGCCCTACCACAGCAGCAGCAGCAGCAACAACAACAGCAGCAGCAGTACAACGATGAATTTGACTTCGCTCTCCTCCCTGACGCTGCCTCCTCCTCCTCCCTGCCCCCCTTCCTCACCCCATCCGAGGTCGACTTTTACCGCGCCCTGGGCGACGAGGTGCTGGTCATGACAAACCTCAGGGAGCTTAATTTTGGTCGCTTAAAATGGTCTTCCCTCGTCGCGGCTGGTTTTTTCAATCCCCCCATCGTTAAGCCCTGCTCCCGCGCCACGCCCGCACAGCAAATCCGAGCAGCGGCGGCGGCGGCGGCGGCAGCAGCAGCAGCAGCAGCAAAGGAAGCAAAGACACGCGCAGCTCTCGTGGGTGAGGGAGTGGTGATGAGGACGGAAGGGAAGGAGGAAAAGGAAGGGAGGGAGGACGAGGTTGTGTTGAGGGGGTGGAGCCTGTCGGAGGAACTCCGGGTAGTTGAATTCAACAAAATGCCTGTGTTTCACAACGCGCATTTATCCTCTCTCATGTCCTACATTCACATCAACCGCTACCGCGGCATCCGCACCCTCAACCTCTCCCGCGATCACGACCCAAACGGGTCTTCCTACCCGCCCTCCCTCCCTCTCACTGACCTGATCCCCCTCGCCGAATCCTTCCACAAGGGGGACTTAAGACAGCTTTTGGTGCTTGATTTATCTTTTCAAAGTTATGTGGGAAACAGGGGCTTGGCGGCCTTGGCTCAGGTATGGCTGGAGGGACCGGGGCAAGAGGGGGAGGCCTGCTCGATCAAGTATTTGAAGATGAGGGGAACGTCGCTTGGCAGGCCGCCGGCGCAGCAGCAGCAGCAGCACCAGCAGCAGCAACAACAACAGCTTTTCTTACCTCCTGCCCTCCCATATGCTGTCGGTGTGGGAGCTGGTGCGGGCGCGGGTGCTCCTCCCTTCCCCCCCGCCCTCCCTCCCTCCCCTCCTTGCGTGGGCTTGTGTAGCTTGGGGAGGGCATTGTCGGCGGGGCAATTAAAATGTTTAATTCAACTAGACCTACAAGACAACTTTTTGGGGGAAGAGGGCGTGAAGGCTTTGGCAGCCGGAATCGGGGCAAAGGGGGCTCTGCCTCTATTGGAATGTTTGGATTTATCGATGGTGGGGGGAGGACGAGGGAGGGGGAAGGAGGTAAGGAAAGTTGGCGGAAAGAAGGCTGGGACGATGAGCAGGCGGAGGAGGAGGAGAGGGAAGAAGGGAGAAAGGGAGGAAGGAAGAGGTGAGGGAGAAGGAAGGGGGGCGATGAAGGAGGAGGGATGTAAGGCCTTATGCGAGGCGTTGAAACGACACGGGGAAGCAGGAAGGGAGGGAAGGAGCGAGGGAGGGAGTAGATTGAGACGGTTGGGGTTGGGAGGACACTTGATAGGCGTAGAGGGTGTGAGGATGGTAGTGGAGGTACTGAAGGAGGGAGGGATGCCGCGGTTGGAAGAGCTGGATCTAACGGGGAATGGATTAGGGGACGAAGGGGCAGTGGTGGTGGCAGAATGGCTGTGGGAGGGAGGGAAGGAGGAGTGTGCTCGGGTGGATAAGGAGAAAGGAGAGAGGAGGGGGGACACGTCTGGTTTTCCTTCTTCCCTGATTCCTTACTCCTCCGGTCCCTCCCTCAAACGGCTCTTCCTTGGTCACAACAACATATATGGCCATCTCTTCCATTCCCATCACCTTTTCTGTCACCCCCTCCCTCCCTCGCATCCTCCCTCCTGCTCCTCTCTCATCGATCTCAACCTTGAAGGTAACTTCCTCTCCTCGTCCTACTCATCCTCATCCTTCGTCTCCTCCGACGAGGAAGGAGGGTTAGAGGGCAGGGAGTGTCAGTCTTCCGTCTCCTCCTTTCCCTCCACCTCTTCCTCCTTCTCCTCCTCCTATTGTGACGAGAAGGAAGGATGGATTGAACAAGGTTATGATCTGAACCCCTGCCTGCGAGCCTTCATCGGTCCCTTCCTTCGGCATCTCTCCCTCGCGTACAACCCTGCTGTTGCTGCAACCGCAACAGCAGCAGCAGCGCTTGGCCGCCTTCTGAACGATTATCCCCTTCTTGAAAGCGCCAATGTCACTGGATGTGGACGAGGGGAAGAAGGGAAGGAAGGAGGGATGGAGGTCGGGGTGATGCTGGAGGAGATCAAGAGGCCTTTGGCACTGACAGCACTGTTGGCGAGGGATTGCGGGTTGTCCCCGCCCTCACTCGCTTCCCTGCTCTCGCCCGGGAGTAGTGCCAAGTTCCCTAGGCTTGCGACGTTGGAGGTTGATGGGGAGGGAGAGAAGGTGTGTTCAGAGATGCTGTCTGTGCTGCTGGAGTGTTTGGAGGGAGGGAAGGAGGAAGGGAGGAGTAGGGCGTTGCCGGGGCTGACAGCATTGACTTTCCCTTGTTTGAATGTGGGAGATGAGGAGGCTTGGAGGCAAAGCGAGAAAGCAAGGAAAATTGAGAGGGCAAGACCCTGGTTGAAAGCCTTCATATCTTGGCCGGTCGAGGAGAGAGTCGGGAAGGAAGAGGAGGAAGGAGACAGGGAGTAGAATATGATGGAGGAGTAGAAGAAGGAAGAGAAGGGGATGGGGGAGGATGAAAGTATGAGATCAGATATGGAAATGACTAGGCTGAGAGGGACGGAGAGATGCAGGAAAAGAGTCACCAAGAAATAAAAGTGATGATGATTTTGTGGGATGAATTAGGTTGTGAAAAGTTATCTTTTTCACACAGGGTTAGGGCATGTGGACATGGCGATGACGAGATAAATATAGGCCGTGGTGTCCTTCAGCTCCACATCCGTGGGGCATCATTTCCAGTTGCTACCACCAAAATGGCAGGAAATTGCAGGTAGAAATTGGTCCTTCTTGGACAAGGACATGTGGTATTCAACACCCCCCCCCCAAATAGAGAAAGGAGAAGACATTATTGGAAAATCGTGTGCCTTGACTAGTAATAGTACGCTTTTTTGCTCGTCTTCCTTTAACCAATTGATTGAGTGATTGATTTTTTGATTCATTTGTGAGATCGTTTTTGACCTTGACTGAACCTCTTAATTTCAAATCCCGCTGCTGACCGCTATTTCTTGCACATCTATTTGTAATGCAGGCATTCACGCACACACCTGACTTCAAGTGTAATGTTCAAGAAAAAGCGTTATGGGGTTAAAAACCACACACCCTGTATTAAGTGGCTAAGCCATCTTGGGGATAGCAATCCCTCCTACCCGGTCTTCATCATGCCCATAACGTTCACACTTTGAAACATTTTCTGCCCCTTGGCCCCTCGTTGACCCGACCGGAAGAGCTGCACGTCTCTAACTCATGCCATGCTCCTAATCTCCCCACTTGATGGAGGATGGAGGAGGAGGAGGAGGAGGTCACGGGAGGGCCATCCGAGGACTGTACTGATGTTCGTGTCCCGGGACGGCAATGGGGCACGTAAAATCCTGCGGGTGTACAGGAGTACGGTCCGTGAAGAAGATCGTCCCCACGTACGGTCCGTGAAGAAGATCGTCCCCATGCTCTTCGGTTTGGTCAACCGCGGCAGGATATGCGGACAATCTATCTGTTGCCTCCCCGCTGATCTCCTCTTCTGTTCCCCCCCCCCCCTCCTTCTCCTGGCCCTGTGTGGGCCGTCCGGGGACTTTGCCTGATGAAAAACCTGTTAAAGTCGCCAGTAAAACTCGGACAAAAGTAAGGGGTGAATGTGCAACAATATATTGTTGGACGGCTCCCCATCGTATGCAAGTCCTAGAGGACGTCAGGTTGCATGCGATAGTTCTAGAGGGATGTAAAGGAACTAACCTCCCCACTTGTCAAGTCATCAAGTACCATCACGCTGTCCATGCATGCATGCTGATGCTGCTTAATCTTCGCCCGCTTGCCGCTTGTCTGTGAACTCATTACGTGAACTCTCAATTCACACCAGAACATACACGATGCATGGTAGGACGTAGCTGCAGCCACCATCATGCCGCCTTCCCATGCTTCTTCCTCAACCTCCTCGTCCATCCTTTCGGGCTACTTCAAATTTGCAATCGCCCCCATTCTCTTTCCTCTGTTCCTCGGCGTCTTTAGCAACATCATAAAGCCTTCCTTTCCCGTCCCTGCCCCTGGAGCGGCGGTCGTCATTACCGGTAGCAGCACTGGGATAGGACGTCATGCTGCTGCCGAGCTGGCTGCCGACGGCTTCTTGGTCTTCGCGGGCGTCCGAAACCTGAGCGATGTGGATGGTCTGGTAAAGTCTTATCCAGGACGGGTGGTACCTTTGCTACTGGATGTGACCGATACGGAGGGGGGCGTGACACGTGCGGCGGAGGAAGTGGAGCGGGTCTTGCGGGAAAGGGGGGGCAACATTCCCTTGGCCGGTTTGGTGAATAACGCAGGGATTGGTGCGTTTACCGTATCCTGTCCGCTCTGAAAAGGCCTGATATCTCTCAATTTTTAATAACTCACTGCCATTCCAACTTTTACAAACAAATGACCCAGGTGTTGCGCTTCCCTTGGAACTTATTTCCCTCGACAGGTTCAGGCAAGTCATGGAAGTGAATGTCGTGGGCGTCCTCGCAGTCTCTCAAGCCTTTATTCCACGGCTTCGTCGCGACCAAGGTCGCATCATCAATGTAGGAAGTGCCGCAGGTTTCACGGTCCCACCAGGATATGGCGCATACTCAAGCAGTAAATTCGCCTTGGAAGCTGTATCAGACGCGTTCCGCTTGGAATTACGGCCGTGGAATATCTCAGTCTCTTTGCTCGAGCCGGGTACCGTAGAGAGCGAGATTCGGCGGAAGAATTTGGGGGATGGTGTCCCATTCAAGGATCTACCGGAGAAGGCTTATGCACTGTATCGACACATGTTTGATACATACGAAGCACGCGTGACAGCACTGGACCGCAATGCAGGGTCAGCGCAGTTGACAACAGACGCCATCGTGCATGCCTTGACGAGCGCAACGCCGCAAAGCCGTTATATTATTGGGAAATATCAGGGTTTAAGTTTGAGTGCCTTTCGTATTTTTGTTATGCCATTTCTACCGGACCATGTGCAGGACTGGGGTAAAATCAAATCCCTTCAAAAAGCCCTGTGATTGTGGCGAAGGAGTGATGGGGTTGAAGATAGAGTTGGGCGAATCAATAACTGAGATAGAAGAGTTGGTGCATGTAATGAAAGAAAACTTACAGGGGGACTTTTGACGGATTCGTTTTTCGGCCGCGAAGTGGTTTCCTTATGCTCATGCCAGTTTCGTCGCATTTCCTCAAAATCGAATTTCTTTATGGTAGTTTCTGTTTTGAAAAGAAAATCAGAGAAATTAAATTTACCACCGAAAATATAAATATGTACATACACACCTTGTGAAAACATATGTGGGCGGTGTGGGATAATGAGAAATGCCGGTGAGTCAGCAAGAAAAGCAGTGGGCAAAGGCAAATGCCTCTCCAGGGAAGCGGCACATAAGCTCTTTCCACGAGTCCTTTTTCGCTCATCTGCCCCCGCATCTTTTGCTCATGAGCAGCAAAAGTGGAAAATTGTCATCTTCTCCATCGGATTTGGAACGGAAGAAGAAGCTGTACAAAGTATAAATGATCATTTCAAGATTGAGCTCGAGGAGACCAAGACGATCCACAGCCTCCTGCAGACAGTGCTGTCAGAGGAGGAGAAGCAAGCTGCCCAAGTGCGTGCTCGGGCTGCAACCTACCATCATTTTGCTTTCCTCCAAAAATGGCTTCTCCCCCAATCTCCACCCGTGAGCCTCATTCCTCTGCGACAGAGTCCTCTGTGAGAGGGCGACAGGGGCCAAAAGGAAAAAACTAACCTCCCCTTCCCCGGACAAACGTCATCTCGACACATCCAAGTTCTTTGATTCAACACGATGAGTTTCCCATCAGCCCCTGTATAGACATCAATGGCAGCAGAGGCAGTACAAATTGGATGCATCCATCCATGGGGTTTCGTCAAGGCTGACCTGGAGGATTAATCACACCTCACAATGCTGCTCGTTTGAGATCGTCAACAGCCCGACTCGGAATGGATCGCACTCCTCTCATTACGTTCCTCAATCGTCCCGCACACAACAAATATACCATAGCACGCCTCCATCCTGACCATGTTACTGTAGACGACGATTATCAGCCCCATCCTGAATGCAGGTGGAAACGTCTACCGCCTTATCCGGCCAACCCTTCATGGAAGACTCTACAGAGGATCTCCCAGCCTTGCCCGCAGACCACAAATTCTACCTCTACAGCCTGATCATAAGCAGCACCAGCGCCTTGATAGGCTTGATATGCGCACTCGTCATCATTGGACGCCTCAGAGGATGGCTTTGTATCCGACGTGGTGGTAGAGGCTTCTCCTCCTCTGCCTCCTCTGCTTCCAAACCTGTCCCCAAAACCCGGAGAGGCACCCTTGCCTCCCTTCTCCACTTCCTCCTCCTCCGCCTCTTCTCTTTCAACGCATTGTATGCCGCGGCATTTTCCCTCTTCTCCATTACTGAGGTCATATACCTCCGCGTCCATCACCTCTCCCTCCCGTCCTTTTTTGGTGACGCCTCCTCCACTCTCTCTCCCTCCTCCCCCTCCTCCTCCCTCTCCTCCTCCTCCTCGTCCTTGGGAAAATGGGAATCCATCTCTACGGACCTCCTCTTTTGGCTGCAAGAACTTGCTTTAATTCCCGCCTTTTTCCACGTCGTCCTGGCGTGGGTCTTCCATGAATACATTGTCCACCATCGATCCCCCTCTGTTCTTGAAAACTTGGTGAGACGTCGCCTTTGGTTCGTAGTCACTGTCGGCCTCTCCCTCACCACCGGTATATCAGCGTTGTGCTTCTACTTGATCGGAAACGAGGGAGGTGTGAGGGAGAGAGGGAGGGAAGGAGCGGTGTTGAAACTTGTAACGACGGTGGCTTCATTGGGGGTGACTGGGGGATTGTACTTGCACACGGTCGTGGCGTGGTGGAGGGGGAGCAGCTATAGTAGGAGCAGCAGCAGCAACTGGATCAGTAGCAGAAGTGACAATTATGGAATACCGAAACAAGAGGAGGAAACGAAGGAGGACCCGCTGCATCTCCCCCCCCTCGAGGACCGTGACCCGTCCCTCTTTCCCCCCCTCCCTCGCCTCACCTTCACCTCCTCCATCTCGGCCGTCCGTCAGGCCAGCACCACCTACCTCCGTCGTCCCCTTTGGAGGCTTGTGCTCCTCTTGGCGTGCTTCCTCTTCATGTGGACATGGGCACTGGTCACTGAGACCCGATCCGTCCGTGCCGTGTTTGGCCCAGACGAGGGAGGGAGGGAGGGAGGGAGGGAGGGCGGGCGCTCGACAGGGGACATGCCATTCATTCTCATGACAATTGTAGATGCCCTGGTGCTCGGAAACGTGTTTTTTTATCTCTCTCCTTCCACGTTATGGAAGAGGAGGCAGCGGGCTAGAAAACGGAGGCGGCGGTTGAGGCAACAGCGACTGTTGCTCCTCCAACGGCAGGTAAAGGAGTTGCAGCTAGAGCAGCAGCGGCAGCACCAGCAACAGCGGCAACAACAGGAGACAAAGAGGGGAGGAGTATTGACCTTGGATGAGGAAAAGAGGGAAAAGGAGGAGGAAGAGATCCAGGAGATGGCTGGTGGTGACCACGCTGCCCATGTTGCTGCGCCTGCGAAGACCACCACACCACCCCCGCCCGCCCTCCCTCCCTCCCTCCCTCCTCCTCAAAACGAATTTCGCATTTTTGTGTCAACCTTCAACGCAGGCTCTACACGTCCTATGACGGCCTTGGGACCATTGGAGGAGTGGATTCCCTCGTCCTCCCTCCCATCCTCGTCTTCCTCCCGTGTCTGGAGGGAGGGAGGGGGGCAGGGTGAGGGCGAGGGAGGGAGGGAGGGAGGGTTTGACATGTATGTGCTCGCGCTGCAGGAATGCATGGTTTTGGAGGAACTCAAGGAGGCGGTGCTTGCACGGCTGGAGGAGGGAGGGGGGAAGGAAGGGAGGGAGGGAGGGTGGGCGGTGGTGGCAGAAAATGTCTGGAGCACCAACGGGAACATTGCATTGCTCCTCTATGTGAGAGAGGAGGTCGTGAGGGAGGGAAGGTTTGAGGTCCTGCCTTTGGGGAGGGCTCGATTGAATCTGGGGGTGAGTGTAGGGGTGGGAAAGCTACCGAATAAGGCAGCGGTGGCGATCGCCTGCCGCATCGACCACAGGAGCGTGGTTTTTGTGTCGGCCCATTTCGCGGCGGACAAGCATGGAAAGGAGGGGGGAAAGGCGCGGGTGAGAGATGTAATGAGGTGCTTGAAGGGGATGAGGGTGGGGAGGGAGGGGGAGGAGGTGGATCTTGAGCATGCGTTTCACCATGTGGTGTTTTGTGGGGATTTGAATTTTCGAATTAAGTTGAAGCCGGAACTGGTTTTGGAGAAGCTCAATGCGTCGGTGAGGAAGGAGGGATTGGGGGTAAGAAAGGAAGCATTCTCAGCTGCGGCTTTGGCCATTTCTCACACGCCTTGCCCTCCTCTGCTTTCTCTTGATGCCGAGGGAGGGAGGGAGGGAGGGAGGGAGGGAGGAGGAGGCTTGATATGTCCCATGAGGCTCAAGAGATATAAGGAGATGCTGCAGGTGCGAGAGGAGGAGGAGGAGAAGGAGGAAGAGGAGGTGGGAGGACGAGGACAAGGACGAGATGGAGAAGGACGAGATGCCCCGCTGGAGATCGTGGTGATCAGTGGGAAAGAGGAGGAGGACGAGGAGGAAGTTTTGGAAGGGAAAAGCGAGAAGAAAGAGAAGGTTTCGTTCTCTCCTTTCCCCTCCTCCCCCTCCTCCTCTTTCTTCTCTCCCCCTCCTCCTCCTTCAGCAGTCTCTACTTATGTTACAACACATCGGGTGGAAGGGGGTAGGGAGAGAAGGAGGGAGGGAAGAGTGCATCCTTGTTATGCGTCCGCTCTTGCGGCTCTTCTGAAAGAGCTGCAGGAGGAAGCGAAGGAAGAAAGGGAGAAAGAAGAGAAGGGGAGAGAGGGGGAGGAGGAGGGGGAGGGGGAGGAGGAGGAGGTGGTGATGGAAGGGGCCTCGATCGAGCAAGTGCCAAGCCAGGACAAGGAAGAGAGTAAGGACGGAAAGAAGGAAGGGCACGAATCCGACGGTGGCGCCTCCTTCCTCCGCAGTTGCTGGCAGTGGGTGTATGAGCACGATGAGCTCACCCGTGTGATGACGGAGGAGAAGATCGTGTTTCATGCTTTTAGGGAAGGAAAATTGTGGTTCCCCCCTTCCTTCCGATGGGAGCGAGGAGCCAAAGCTGATTACACCGCTGTGAAGAAAGGAGGGGGAGGGGGAGGGAGGGAGGGAGGGAGGGAAGGTGGGGGGGCGTTTGACGGTTGCTTCACCCTCTACAAGACCTCGGAGGGCGCGTTGAAAGGCTCACGACCCCCTTCATATACGGATCGGATCCTCGTACACTCCTTGCCTGACCTAAGAGGAGGGAGGGAGGGAGGAGGAGGGAGGGAGGGCGGGCGGGCAGAGCTACGGATGGAGAGCTACGATGTGTGTGAGGAGATGACGGGGAGTGACCATCGACCAGTTGCTGCTGTCCTGTCCCTCTTGGTTGATCGCACCTCCCTCGCGCCCTCCCTGGCTTCCTCGTCTTTGTCCTCTGCCATTGCTGATGGAGAGGAAGGGATGGAGGGAAAGGCCATTGCCGCTGCTGCTGCTGCTGCTGTTGTTCATAAGACTCGCAAGGTCTGTCTGGTCTTGTCGGAGCTTCGTTTCATCTCTCATGCTCATGCCTTTGGAGGAGGGGAAGAGGGAGGCAGGGAGGGAGGGTGGTTGTCCTCATGGGGCAGGAGATTGAGTGCGTTGGGGGGCCTGGTGGGAGGAAGGGAAGGAGGGAGGGAGGTGAGGAAAGTGGTGGTGCATTACCCCTTGGCGATGGAGGGGAGCGAGTGGATGAATGAAAGGAGACATAGGGAGATGATGAAAGAGGGGGTGGAGGCCGGGTTTGCTTTTGGGAGGAAGAGGGGGAAGAGATGGGGAAGGGAGGAGGAGGAGGAGGAGGAGGAGGCGGGGGAGTGGGAGGAGGAAGAAGAGGAGGAGGAGGAGGAGGAGGAGAAAGAGGAGAAAGACGACGAAAAGGAAGTGAGGCTGGCAAGAAAGAGGAGACGGAGTTGGAGTCGTGTGATGAGGGAGCAGCAGCATCATCACTTGGAAAATGTCCATCGGCTGTGCGTGAAGGATGGGGGGGAGGGCGGGAGGGGTGGAGGGGTCTTCACCTTCTCAGCGGCCGTGGAGGTGGGGAGGGAGGAGGGGAGAGAAGACGAGGTGCCAGTGTATGCGGTGTTGAGGGTGATGGATCGGAAAGGAAGAGAGGAGGTGGGGCAAGGTGTCTTGTGCTTAAGGGAAGTTTTTGAGACGTCGAGGAGGGGAGGGAAGGAAGGCGTGCCGATCACGATGGATGTGACGAACGGTGGGAAGTTCATGGGCGTGCTGACGTTACAAGTGGAGGGATGGAAGATGGCCAGGAAGGGGGAGAAGAGAAGAGGAAGGGTGGAGGAGTGTTGAAAGCTGGACAGTGCACAGGTTTCCTGGGAGAGGAGGAAGGGAGGGAGCGCCGTAAAGTTTGGCCTGGGTGAGGCGGCTTGGATAGAAAAGGCGGACGCCGCTCGGGCGGAACGTGGTGATGAAAGTATCGGAGGGGAAAAAAGGGCATTTAAAAGTTATGTTGATGAATATGGGAGGGAGAGAGAATGTAAGTAATTCTGCGTGTCCGGAGATTGTTTTTGTAACTCGGCGAAATGTGTGCAGCACAGAAAATTGGCAAAAAGTCGAGACCATCTGACGCACAAATATAGTAAATGCAATTTAATGGAAAGTATATACAAAAGAGTTGACAAATATTGACGCGGGAAAACAAGAACATGACAAATACATTGTTTATTTGTGTTTTTGGTCGGCATGGGCCAGGAGTGGCGTAGGGCATAGTGTTGGTACTTCGTGTCTGGCTTACGTAGACTGTTGTCGTTTTTATTGACATTACTGGTAATATATCTGCTTCTGATGCGTGTGTAATGTATATACCTCTCACTGGTTTTCTTTTGTAGTACTGCTGCATCTATGACGGTGCTGGAACGCGAGGTCATGTTCGTCGTTCGGGTTGGCGAGCGTTCAGGTTTTGTAGCCGCACCAGAGACAAAGAGACTTAAGCATCCTTTCTCATTCATGAGGTATGTGCTGGTGATAGGAGGCATCGTCATGGTCTTGTGCTAGACCGCTCGGCAGCACGCATTACCAAAACGAGGGTTCGATCTCACTTTACCCTCCCCTACCTTTCACCTTCCCACACTCTTCACACACAGCGCCAGAGCCATGGAATCAGACGAGACCTACGATGCGACATTGATGATACCTAATCCTGTCACTGCGAATGACATTGCCGAAGAACCACCGCCAGCATCGCCCGCAGGAGAGCCAAGGCCTTTAGAAGATGGGGAGGTTGACGTATCTTCCCCTGCTCAGGTGGACGCTGGCGCGGCAGCCACCGCCATGGCTGCGTTGTGGCACCTTCCCATACCACACGGTCTGAATTTTGAGGCCTCAAGCGGAACAGCGGTAGTGTGCGAGAGCATTCAAACCTTTGAAGGCAGCAGCAATAGCAAGACGACGGGGCCTCGCATATTCAACAACGTCGTCAAAGCCGTGCGTTTCTCCCCAGATGGCACCTGTCTACTCACTTCGTCCGAAGACCACATCCTCCGTGTGTTTGAAGTCCCGCATCACCTTGTTTATGATACCCCAACCAGCTTCTCTGTTACTGCTGCCGCAGCAGCAGATCCCGACAGCAACAGAATCAATAGTACTGTCAATGCTAGCAACGGTAACGAATGGCAGCCCTGCCTTGCCTGTCCTGAAGGTGAAACTGTCTATGACCAAACCTGGTACCCCTTGATGAATGCTCGTGCCGATCCTTTGACTGCCTGCTTTATCAGCAGCAGTCGCGATCACCCGATTCATTTATGGGACGCATTTACCGGCCAAATCCGCGCTTCGTATCGCGCGTACGACCACATGGACGAACTGGCCTCGGCGCACTCCTTAGCATTCTCCCCATTTGGCGATAAGATTTTTGCGGGCTTTGAGCGGATGGTCCGGGTATTCGATACGGCGACACCGGGGAAGGACTTCGACGAACGCCCGACGAGGCCGACGAAACGGAGTAGGTGCGGAGGCCAAAATGGAATTATTTCCACTATTTGTTTCAGTCCTCAGGATGCAGCGACGGGGATTTATGTGGCCGGATCGTTTGCAGGGTAAGTTTGGTCGCCAGGTGATGAAAGGAGAGTGGGAAAAAGGGGGCTATGTCTTTGTCTATATATCTATATTTTGTTGTTTGTTGTTGTGTTTGTTGATTTGTTGGTGTGGGTGTGGGTGTGGGGGGGGGGTGCCTGCACCTGCGTGTGAATACTTACTTATTATTCATGTGCCTGTGTCAACTTCAGCACACGCGTGTGCCAGTCTCATTTTACCTTATAATGAGTATCCACAAATTGTACTCTTTCCGTCCTGTCGTTTCAGATCTATGGCCCTTTACGACTACCGGATGAAAGGCGACGCCCTCCTTTCCTGGCCTTCTCCACACAATGGTCAAGGGATCACTACTCTCCGTTTATCGTATGACGGCCGCCTTCTCTTTTCTGGAGCACGCAAGAACGACTATGTGCATTGTTGGGACTTGCGGAAGGGTTCGCTGCTTTCCTCCTTTTGGAGGGACGCATCCAGCAATCAGAGACTTGGGATTGATCTCGACCCCGCGGGACGGTATATGGCGACTGGGTGTAGGAAGGGAGGGGAAGAAGGGAAAAGGGGGGCATTGGTATATGATTTGAGCACAGGGCAGGAGGTGGGAGGGCTGGGGCTGATGGAGGACACGGTGAGTGATGTGAGCTTTCACCCGTATGCGGGTTTAGTGGCGGCTGGAATGGGAGAGAGGCACTTTGATGTAGAGCACGAGGATAATGAGGAGGATGAGATGGTTGTTGAGAAGCAGAAAGCGAGGAGGCGGAGTGGGGTGCGTCTATTCCAGGTGCCACTGGCTGGAGCGCAGAAGGGGGAGGTTGGAGAGGGGGAAGGGGAGTAAAAGTAACATGTACAAAACAAAGTTGACAGGAAGAGAGAATGAAAAAGCTGTGATCCGCGCATCGCAAGATCCTACACTCTTACTTTGATTTTATGGAACTGGTTAGCTGCGGCCTTCTAAAGTTGGTGAGGCAGTTAGTGGCACTCGCTGTGCATCTCAAGTCCAAGCGCCACACTGGAGCGTGAATGAGGTCACATCGTCCCCACGCCACTCTTCCAACAGTCACATCACCCACAAATTTGAATGCCAGTGCGAGAAATCACTCAACAAGTACGATGCTTTTCATATTTCACCCGGCAAGGGTAAGTTTGTGTCCTTTGAAATCAATTCACCCCAACATGTCGGAAGGGTACATGTTGCTTCCGTGTCTTTCCCCGGCCCACCGTGCATTTCCCCCTTTTCTGGCCGTGCATACATAACGTGTTACAGGAGGCGAAGATCTGCCCACACTTTAGCTTGTCAATTCTATACTAGCATGTCAATTCTATGCCGCTGCTGTCCAGCTATTCTTTCACTTTATCACCAACATGACTTCAAAGTGCGAGAGGCACTCGCGACAACGGCGAACCCCGAAGGGCCTTTTTTCTTCCTAACCATCTCATCCTACACTCTACCACCATCTACATAGTTACGGGCACTGTGCGTTATGGACGCGGAGGTAAACGTGAAGGATGGCGTTTCTGCTGCTGCTGGCGGCCACTTTGTTCTACCTCCACCTCTTCCTCCTGCGCTGCCTCTCCTCCTCACCTTGCCCGACCTCTCCGAGGCCCCACCACCTGCCTACCAGATGCACGTTACCGCCACCCTCACCTATCTCGACGACCTACTGAAGCGCCACCCAAATCCTACTCGAGAGTCTCTGGCCCTGGTCTTTGCTTTCGCCCGACGCGTTTTCGCCCAGCAGCAACATTCCCCCTGGAGGGCACAAGGAGGAGCAGAAGGCGACGCTGCCTTTGCTGCTTGCATGGATGGGATCCTCAACATCTTACCTCGCTTCCTCGAGCCCATGGGTAAAACTACATGGCTGTATCCTTATCCTCTTTCCCCTGCATCTACCGCCAGTTCCTCCTCTTCTCTTCCTCCCTCCTCCTCATCGCCCTACAATAAAGACCGTCTAGACTGCCTCTCCTTCGCCTGCAGCGAACTCCTCGCTCTCGATAGTCACGTCTACGGAGACACGCGCAAATTAATGCTCGTGTGGAAACATCTGGTTAGTCTTGCCACTGCCCACTCACATTCCCCAGCCCTCGCCTCCCTCATGGTGGCTGGAGGAAGAGGAGGAGGAGGAGGAGGAGAAAAAGAAGGAGGAAAGCGGAAGGAAGGAAGGGTTGTGTTTAGCGCTGAAGAAGCGCTGTGGGTATTGGTGAGAAAATATGCCGAGGAAGGGTTGGGGCAGATGGAAAAGGCGTTACGGCGGTTGTCTCAGGCCTGTAGTAGCAGCACCAGTGCTTCCTCCCTCCCCTCTTCCTCCCACTTCTCCTCCTCTTCCTCCCACACGCCCATCACCACCACACCTGCAGCAACAACAGGAGCAGCAACAGCAGCGGAAGACGTAGCAACGACAACGACACCACTGAGTGAATCCGACGTTCAGGCCACGACAGTGTGCTTCACTCAAGCCACTAAATTAATGACCCTCTTCCTCCTCCGCATCGCCCTCCTCATTCTCCATTTCGGCCCTTCCTTCTGCCCCCACCCTCCCTCTCTCCCTCCCTTTTCCGCCACCGTAGCACCAGGACGAGAGAGGGAGGAAGGACAGGAGGTGTCACCTCCTTGTCCTAGGGTCCTGCAGCAAGCCCTCGTCTTATTCATTCGTCTACGCGGTATACTCGACCCGGCTCACCCTCTCTGGCAACCGCTCATCGAGCAGCAGCGGCAGCAGCAGCAGCAGCAGCAGCAGCCGTCGCAACAACCACAACAACAGCAACAACAACAGGCACAAGCATCCAAGCCCTCCCTCCCTCCTGCCCTCGCCGCCCTCCTCCTCCTCCGTGGCCTGGTCGACGCTAAGCTCCTTCCCAGAGTGGAAGCCGCCTTCCTCAAATCCGTCTTGGGCTGCACCTCTTCCTCCCTCACGTCCTCCCCAGCTTCCTCCCCCCCATCCTCCCGACCACCCTCCTCAAATTCCCTCTTAACCACCAATACGCCGCCAGCAGCAGCAGCAGCAGCAGCAGCAACAACAACAACAACTACTACTACCACTACAGAAAGAACAGCTGGAGCAGAAATAGGAGCGGGAGCTGGAGCAGGAGCAGGGGCATCTTATACCCCTGGCTCCCTCCCTTCCTCATCCTCGTCCCTATCCGGCAACGGCGCAGTGGGTATGCATCTCATCACATCCATGGCTAGCGTCCTCTCTGCCCAGAGACAGCTCTCCATTGATAGCTTCCGCCTCCTCCAGCCGCATCAGCAGTTGCAGCAGCAGTCGCAGCCGCAGCCGCAGCAAGTCGGTCGGCAGGAGGAAGGGCTAGAGGGAGGGCAGGAGGGAGGGAAGGAGGGAGGGCTCATGAGGAAAGCAAGGAAGAGGGCCATGGACACCAGTAAACGGACAGCGACGTTAGCACTAGGAGCCCTCCGACTGCTCCATTGCGTGGTGGCCAAGCTGAAGGAGGGAGGGAAGGTGGGAGGATGCACACTGCTAGAGCGACAGGCTCTCCCTGCGTTTCTCTCAGGAATGCCTACGGCAATCACCCTCGTCGTAGAGGCCGGTATTCTTCCCTCCCACCCTCCCTCCCTCCCTCCCTCCCACCCTCCCTCCCTCTCTCCCTCCCTGTCTTTCTCCTCCTTCTCCTCCTCTCTCTTATACCCCACCGCCGCCGCCCTCGCCCTCCTGCTCGCCCGTCACTGCATCCTCCCTCCCTCCCTCCC
>Ga0160420_100344_pt1 | contig 22192 bp, 32 predicted proteins | sample CelAP2metagpilot_FD_108197 | JGI IMG/M metagenome (GOLD analysis project Ga0160420, IMG submission 108197) | Phycosphere-associated microbial communities from algal ponds in Kailua-Kona, Hawaii, USA - Cellana AP2-5-5 metagenome pilot | ecosystem: Engineered > Artificial ecosystem > Aquaculture >... | reverse complement strand
GGAGGGAGGGAGGGAGGGAGGGAGGGAGGGAGGGAGGGTGGGTGGAAGCGACCGACGAACCGGGTGACAAGCCGTCCTACAGACCTACACTTAACTGCCCTCCCTCCCTCCCTGCCTGCCTGCCTGCCTTCCTCCCTGCCTGCCTAGCACTTTTGGACCGACGCGGAGAAAGCGCTTTACTTGAACGAACAGTGGCATCTGCGTAAAGCGAACTTTTCCGGCCTGAGGAAGGAGGTAGCCAAGACGCTTGCCAAAGCAGCCGTAACAACAGCAGGAGCAGCAGGAGCAAGAGCAGCAGCCGTAACAACAGCAGGAGCAGCAGGAGTAACAACAGCGGCAGCAACAGACGTGGATGAAGAAGGAAAGAGGAAAGGTAGGTAAGAGTGAAGACATTTGAGACGACCGGCTAGCACACCCCTCCCTCTCCCCCTCCCTATCTTTCCCCCCCCTCTCCCTCTCTCCCTTCCTTCCTCTCTTCCTCCCTCTTTTGACACTTCAAAAGGCGGTTCTCCCTTCTTCTTACATTCCCTCGCTCTCTCCCTCCTCCCTTTCCTCCACTGCCACCTACCTCCCCGTGTCCCACCTCACCTTCCCCTTCCTCCCTCCCTCCCTTCCTTAGTTCCGGAGGTAGCCCTCTGGTCGCACCATGCCCTGTTCTTCGAGGGGAGGAAGGACGACGGCCAGGGCCAAGGGCCACTCTCCCTTTCCTCCCTCCCTCCCTCCCACCTGCGCTTGCTGGCCAAAGCGAATCAATTAATGAAGGTGGAATGGATGGTGGAGGCCGCCCCTGTGCCCTACCTCCGATGGCTGCTGCAGAAGAAGGCGAATGAGGTAGAGGGAGAGAGGAAGGGAAAGAGGGCGGGGGGATAAGAAAAGGGGGGGGTAGAAATAGAAACTGCCTATTATTAATATTAATGTAGTCTGCGGTGGTATGTTCAGAGGAGAGGAAATGGAGTCACTTCCTGCCTCTTTCTGAATCGCGCCATTTGCCCCTTCAGAGCGCTGGTTCTCATAATATTCGTCATTCTCCTCCTTCCTCCACCTCTCCCTCTCTCTCACCTTTCGTTTCAGATCTACATTGACGATCTCTTTCTTCAAGCGGCTTCTGCCTCGCCCTCCCCTCCTTCCTCCCCCCCTTCCTCCCTCTCGCCCAGCGCTTTCCAGGAAGCCTGCGATGCTCGCGGGCTCCCTTTCGTACCCATATTCTCCTCTTCCTCCTCTTCCTCCTCTTCCTCCCCCTTTCCTTCCTCCCTCCTCCTCTCCCGCTGGCTCTCCATTTACTCCTCTTTCACCTCTCCCTCCCTCACGTCCTCCCTCAATCCCTCCCCCTACTCCTTGTGGTGGCCAGGTGCATCCACCTCCGCAGCTGACACGCTTCTCAAGCAGCTGGCCGCTAAGGCAGGGAAGGAGGGAGGGAGGACTGTGATCCCTCCGCCCGCCTCGCTGCTGTTGCACATGCCGGCCATGTTGCAGAAGGAGCTGGAGGCTTTGGTGGTGGTAGGGAAAGAGGGAGAAAAGAGGAAAGAGGCGTGAACGATAGAGGAGGGAAACAGCGGGATATCAGACATGTACAGGGCCATAAAGAACGAATACATAAATATTAGTGATTTCAAGAGAAAATCAATCAAGAATGACGGGACGATATCAAATTTCGTTGCTTTTGATTTAAAAGGGAAAAGCATGCTAGTGTGCTGTCGTCACATATCTTGCGCACTTACATTATATATATATGGCGGTTGTGGTATATCAAACGATCTTTGAGAAGGAGCTGAGGGCAAATAAAGCAGCCAGCGAGGAATGGAACATAGAGCAGAGGGAAAAAGTCATGCAAAATAAACATACACATCAAGGACGCGAAAGAAGAAAAACGGGTGGTAGGGATATAATGGACACAATGTCAGGAGTAGAGGCAAAATGAAGGCATAAATATCCTCGTCCTCGCATATTGTCCACGTCCTTCCACCATTGGCCTCCCCACCATCCATCTTCGACGCCCTGCGCCACCTTTGAAAAAGAAACTTAAATTACCCTCCGATCTTTCTTCTTTGACGACCTGCATCACCTTTGAAAAAGAAACTCAAATTCCAATAATTACACTCCGATAGATATCTTTTCTTTCGTATGAAGAGTTTGAGACTCGTCCACTCTTTCCCTCTCTAGCCAAACGCCCCTCCCCCCACGGCGTCGTCTCTGCCATTGCTTCTCATGAAAGCCACTACCCCGCAGAGAAGCCCAAACCACAGCACACGCACGAGCTTCGGTTGAAAGGAGTATTGGAACGAGTTCCATATGGCCGTGCCACCTGCAGAAGAGAGAGGGGGAGAAAGGGCGGAATGACTGAGTGGCATTTCTTCAAGAAGTTCACGGCAAAATTCCATCCTTCCTCTTGCGAAAATAGATGCCCATGATGAAACATGCCTTCCCTCCTTCCCATTCCCCCTCCCTCCTTCCCTGCCTACCTGTCCGTTGTAAGGCGTCATCGGCAACCACCTCGGCGATGAATGTCTTGGAATGATCGACGACTTCCGGGTCTTCCAGTACCTGGGGAGGGAGAAAGGGAGGGAGGGAAGGAAGGAGGGAACGGGGAGGTGAATGAGGCAAGATAAGAGAGAGCGAGAACTCGCTCCGTCTCCCTTACCGCCTTATCCCTGTAGGGAGGGAGGGAGAGAGGGAGGGAGGAAGGAAGAAAGGGCGAAATAACGTACCTTATGAGACGAGGTGAGTAAGAGTTGATTTACCGCAACCTGGATCCGCGGATCAACCACCAGGCGAGTGGAGAGCTCAACGACGGCAGTGTAGACCTATGGAGGGACGAAAAGGAGGGAAGGGAAGGGAGGAGAGAGGATTATTTTGTCTCCTCTCCAGATGAGCGCGAGAAGGCAATGGTGCACTGGGATTGCTGGTGTGGACAAAGATGGCGATGTCGGAAGGACACCGGTAGAAGGAAAGGGGGGAAGGAGGGAGGGAGGGAACGGAAGGAGTGCGTACCTCCGGGTCTTTGACCAGCTCGGTGAGGAGGACGACGGCTGCTTCCTTAACGGGCGGCTCGACGATCACTTTGGCGAGGAGAGCGGCGACCTTGAGGTATTTGAGGAAGGGGGGGGGGGATTAGGGAAGGAGGGGGGGAAGGAGGGAGGGAAGGAGGGACGCCCACCTGATCAAGGGTTTCTTGGGACTGCAAAACACGAGGGACGAGGCTCCTGTCGGATGAGGAAAAGAGAGGGCCATGTAAGAAGGGCGTAGTGTGCTCTTCCTCGCTCCCTCCCTCACTCCCTCCTTCTATTTCTGTCCAGGCCCTTCACCACTCCCGGGGCAAGAGGACACCACAACACCACACTCCCTCTCTCCCTCCCTCCCTTCCTCCTTAACACGTGACCGGCTGGGCCAACCCCATGTCTCCTCCCTCCCTCCCTCTTTCCCTCCCTCCCTACCTGGCCAGATCAACCACCACCTCCAGGGTGGAGGGATGGGAGAACACGTGCCTCGCCAGCTCCACAAGAGACTTTTGAGTCTCGACATTCTCAGCCGCTTCCCGAAGAAAGTTTTGAGCTCGGAAGAGGACGTCGGGATCTAGGGAGGGAGGGAAGGAGGGGGGCGGGTGCGTGGGTTTTATCTCCAGGCATTTTTAATCCGAGGTATATTAACGTCCTTGTCTTTCTAATCTGAGCCACATCAATATCCTTGCCTTCTTAATCTGAGCTATATTAACATCCTTGCCTTTCTAATTTGAGCTATATTAACAATAATGTTTTCAACAGTGAGAGTCTCCGACTCCCGTAGGCCAAAGGGAGGAAAAGAGGGAAAGGAGGGAAGGCAGAGGGGGAGAGGGGGAGAGAAGGAAAGGGAGGAGGAAAGGAGGGAAGGCAGAGGGGGAGAGGGGGAGAAAAAGAAAGGGAGGAGGAAAGGAGGGAAGGCAGAGGGGGAGAGGGGGAGAAAAAGAAAGGGAGGAGGAAAGGAGGGAAGATGAACGGAGGGAAGCAGCAGAGCAGCCAGCTCACACAATCACATACACACACACGCACATCCATCCATCCATCCATACACACACACATATCGACACCCATATCGACACACCTACCTACCTACCAGTCAGGATGTACTGAACGACGGCGGCGGAGAGCTCGCGGGTTTGGATCTGAAGGGCCTCGTTTTGTAGGGTTTCTTTGGTCACCTCCGCCGCGTGCTTGGAGAAGAACGATCTGATGGAGGGCGGGAGGGAGGGCGGGAGAGAGGGAGGGAAGGCGGGAGGGAGGGAGGGAGAGATAAGCTCTACTCTACTCTCCTCACTGAATGCTCCTCTGTTTCCAAATTAAATTAAATTAAATGGCTTTTGAACAGGGAGCGTGATGTACGAGGACTTGGAGCGGGTCGTCATGAAGCAGGTACGGAGGGAGGGAGGGAGGGAGAGGGAAGGAGGGAGAGAGGGAGGGAGAGGAGGGAGGTAGAACGTTTCTAGGATGACCTCTGCCGTGTACTTTGGGGACAGGGAGCCGAGGGAAGAAGGGAAGGAAGGAGGGAGGGAAGGAGAGAGGACCCACCGGAGTTGGGGGCCAAAGGTAGCCACCACCCAGACCGTTACGAGCGTGGTAGTGGCGAAACCGATGCGGAAACGGTTTTGGTTGGTAGCTCGGATCTAAGGGAAGGGAGGGAGCGAGGGAGGGAGAGAGGAAGGGAGGGAGGGAGGGAGGGAGGATTAGGACGGCAGGTGGAAATCATTCGTTTGACGTACAATCTATGGCTATGCCTGTCCTCCCTCCTTCCCTCCTTCCCTCCCTCCTTCCCTCTCCCTCCCTCCCTCCCTCCGTACCTGCTTCATGACGACCCGCTCCAAGTCCTCGTACATCACGCTCCCTGTTCAAAAGCCATTTAATTTAATTTAATTTGGAACCAGAGGAGCATTCAGTGAGGAGAGGAGAGTAGAGCTTATCTCTCCCTCCCTTCCCTCCACCACCACGTCCCCCTCTGTCATTCTCCTCCCTCCCCTCCCTCCCTCTCTCCTCCCCCCCCCTTCGCATACCTTGATGCAGGATCTTCGTTGCTTTCCCTCCCACCCCCTTCTCCCCAGCAGCGCCTGTAGTGCCGTGCGCCCCTCCCCCTTCACCGGCAGCAGCCTCAGCCGCACCAGGAGCAGGCCTCCTCCCTCCTCCTCCTCCTCCTCCTCCTCCTCCTCCACCACCACCAGGCGGTCGCGGCATCGATGAAGGGGGAGGAGAAGAAGGATTTGGACCACTACCGTTATGACTGCTAGCTCTTCGAGCACCACTACTGTGGCTGCTGCTATTGCTGCTGCTACTGCTGCTGCTGCTGTTGCTGCTGCTGTTGCTCCCTGTCCCTCCTCTCTCTCCTCTTCCCCCTGCTCCCAATGCTCGTCTTCCCGGTAATGTCATGTGTAGCATACGCACAGACATACCTCCTCTTCCTCCTCCTTTTGATCCTCCCACCATTTCTCCTCCTGTCCCTCTTCCTCTGCCTCCAATCACCATTTTAATTCTTTCCAGAGCAGAAGGCGGACACAAAGCTCTCGTCAAGTGGAGTTTCTCGCGACTGTGGTGACCCATCTGCTGCATTAATGGTTGTTGTTGCGACGACGCCGATGAAAGTCGAACATGTGACATGCCTGCACTCGATGGCGATGCTCCTGCCGTATGTGATTGTAAAGGAGACGGGGGGGAGGAGGAGGAGGAGGAGGAGAGGGAGGAGGAAGGGGAGGAGGGAGCGGCTGCGACGCTAACGCGAGCAGCAGCACCGGTTGTGGCCGTGGCGGCCGGCAGACCCTGCTGCAGTTGCTGCCATAAGCAACCATGCCAATGACTGTGTGGTGGGTATATTGTTAAGGGTGCGTCAAGAGAGGTGTAGGTGGTCGTTCCGCTGGTGCCTGGCGTACCCTCCATTAAGCCCTTCCCTTGCCGCGTTATTCCAAGCCCCTCACCGCCCGCCCCTTTTTGCGCGTATTCGCTCTCTTGATACAGTCCCACATAAGCCACAGCCATCTCACAAATGGAAGAGTATAGAATGGTGCGTGATGTTGCCGGCGAGCACTGCCTCCCAAGCTCCCGGCCCTGACTGCCCTCCCTCCCACCTCTTGTCATTTATCCCTACCTTTTAAAAGCCCGCCCACCGTGATACATGGTTGTGGCCTTGTTATCTCTTGCGAGCCTGGATTGGAGAAGAAGGCGTAGAAGCGTGAGGCACGGCTAGATAAACGAGACAAAGGATCAATGACATAAAGAAGTGCTGGGTAGCTTTCGCCATCGCCACAAGGTTGAACTTCAGTCTTCTTGCGCGCCTTCCCGGTTCTGTGGCACTCGCCCAATGAGAGCAGCGCACGTCACACGCGATATACCGTCTCTAGAAGACTTCAAATCCTTTGTTTCGCGCAGAGAACGAGCTCAATGAGTGACGCTAGACTTCCATTTTCAAGCGTGCCTTCAAAGCTATTGCGCCATCGATTCTCCCTCCCTTCCTTCAGAATGTCAAGCCAGGGACAAGGGGGGTTTGCATACCACAAATTCAATACCTTCAAGACCATATAGATGGCCATACTTGGAGCAGTAACACCAGCAATCAACATCTTGTTGGATGAAGTAGACAGCATCTTCCCCCTTTTGTTTGTTTCCCCTCTTGCGATGAGGTGCGTTAGCTCTACAAACTTCCCTTCTCCGGGAGAGATTGGCAATCATATTCCGTAATAATTTACATAGTAAGCTCTGAACCCTTTCATGAAAAGGACGAAGCATGGTGCTTACACTGTGAAGAGGTGTCGGCCCATATTGGCAGCCATTCACGCGAGGAAGGAGAAGAGAGGCCAGTGCCAGCAAACGAAGGTTAATGCCTGAAAGCGAAACTTTTATGATGACGCACCCGACTTTCCTGCACTCCTGTCATCTCAAATAATTTGTTAGTTGAATTCCTGCGGACTATTTTGTGGGTATGTGGCTTGAAACGCAACGGGGTTCAGGCGAAGACGCTGGTGGGCATGCGTATCAATCAATGAGCAAGCTCTCGCAGAAGGGCATTCTGCCACATTTGGGTCCCCTTCAAATTTAGAAAGCATCTCTAAGCATTTAGGAGTGTGAGTGATCGTAGGCCCAGAATTCCCAGGATTGCTGCTGCACTGCACGCAAAAGGATGAATGGGGGTGGAGGTCACGATAGCTCTCCAGATCCGATGTCCTTCATAGCACGTCCTGGGGGCCAAAGTGGGGTCATAAATCCAGAATATGGTAACGAGAAGCACACTGCACTGGTTTTTCGTGGGGGAGGCTGACGGAAGGCTTGGAAAAACATGAATATACCTCGCGGGTGGGGAGGAGGGAGGTGGGGAGAACGGGCGCGAAATACTTATTTTGGTTTCGTTTCCGATCCATAGTTCTCTTTTTCGCCTCCAAGCAGTACATGTAGAAAACTATGTGCTACAACAGTGACTCGGTGAGTCGGTGTGATTCTTTCCACGATTTTATAGTTTTTTAAAAAACGATTTGTTGTTCGTCAGAACTTTTCGCTCTCTTCTGCTTGCCCTCTCCCGCCAAAGATATGATATCTCTTGATGGCATTTATTCTGAAAATAGCCACTTAAATTACCGACTAGTGTGTGCTAATTGGGCGTACATGACCACGAGGATGCAGCAATGTGATGGTTGGCCATATCTGCGGAATCTTCCAAACACTCATTCGCCCAAAAACCGGTACTGCACTGAAGTCGATTGACGAGGTATGCTGTTCTTGTTCCTCAATAAGACCTGCTGCCCATTCCCTGGTAGATCAAATGGCTTAATGGCGGGGCGACCGTAAACAATATCATCATGCCATAGTAAAGTACAGTCTAGCCCCCCAATCCCCAAGAATGAGGCAAGGGCTACCACATGGTTTATACCCAAGAATGAAACTGAAAATGGCTACTCATATCCAACTTGAGCATGAGCATGTCCCTGGCTTATCCCGCTTCCTCCCCACCCCCTTTAAAATTCCGCACAGCAATACAGGGGTCCTTAGCTTATTACACCAGTCAGTATCTGGGAACCTTACTGTTGGCTTTGGCGTGGACGCAGGGGCTTGATTGCCTGCCCTATGATAATTGGCGGTTTGCGCGTCGCTCGGTCGAAAAGCGCGTTCCTTTTATAATTGTTTGTGACAAGACACCCGTTTTGCTGAAGTCTACGCGGATTAGACAAGAGGAAGAATGAGTAAGACACACTTCAAGAATGGCCCGGTCATTCCCGCGGGGCAAGGTGGGCGGCTGCTGCGCCTGGTTGTCTCGTTATGGGGATACTCATCAATGCTAATTAGCTTTGTCGTGGCCTGGTGGCTTATGGTAAGGACAGGCAGAAGGGAAAAGGAGGCGGAAGGAAGGGGGAATAAGAGGAGGAGAAAGGAAGGATAAGAGCCACTGAGCTGGTCGCATTCAGAAATGATATGGAAGGAACTGATTCACTTTCCCCGCCTTCCCTCCGACCCCCTTCTCTCTCCCTCCCTCTTTCCCCCTTAGGTCCTCGCCCTCATCTTCATCTGCCCCTTCCTACCTTCCGAAAAAGACCGCATCCTTTTCCTGGGATGGATTTTCCGGTACATCTCCTCGTACGTCATCCACCTGAATCCATTTTGGCACCTTCAAATGGTGGGGCCGCGTCCTTCCTCCCCTCCTACAAAGACATTGGTCATGTGCAACCACCTCTCCAACGCCGACGCATTCTTTCTGAGCTCGGCCCTCTTGCCATGGGAGACAAAGTACATCGCAAAGGCAGATTTGTTCCAGGTACGTTTCACCTACCTTTTCGATCCCCTTGCTCTCCTTCCATGGCTCCCTCCGTCTCTTCCCCCCCGCGTTCCTTCCATTATCCCTTCTGAAGCCGACGCATCAGCCTTCATCTCGTATTCTCTCTCCTTTTCTCTTGATGGTTCTCGCTTTCCTCTAGGTGCCCTTTGGGGGCTGGGCCATGGGCCTGGCCGGCGACCTGGCTATTCACTTCACTCGGGACCATACGGGTTGGGGTGTGAAGAAAGGAACGGTAGGTAGTCCTTTTTTCCCTCCCTCCCTCCATCCATCCCTCCCTCTCTGACTTTTTTTCTCGGTTCTACTTCATTCATCCTTCTATAGTGAAACAGCGCGACGGGCAAGACTCTTCCTCATTGGCTCCCTTTCCCTCCCTCCCTCCCTCCATCCCTCGTTCCCTCCCTCCTTTCCTCCCTCCCTCCCTCCTTCCCTCCTTCCCTCCCTCCCCCCCTCCAGGTTGGCAAGATGATGGAACAATGCAAGAGCTATTTGTCCGACAGCATTCCAATCGCCGTCTTTCCGGAGGGAGGGAGGACAGAAAACGGCCGCCTCCGCCCGTTTAAGGACGGTTTCTTCCAACTGGCGCTCGACACGAACGCGGACATCCTGCCTTGCGCACTATCAGGTACGATGGGGACAACCCGCCCTCCCTCCCTCCCTCCCTCCCTCCCTCCGTCCTTCTTTCCCTCTCTCCTCCTCTCCCCCACCTTCTGTTCATCCTCACCGTATGCCAATCTCTTTCCCTCTCGGTCATCCACACCGTTTCCTTCTTCCCCCTACCCCCCTTTCTATTTCAACCTCCTCCGGATCCATCACCAGGCACCGAGCAGGCGTGGCCCATATACGAATCACTCATGGGGCCCGCCACAGTGTATGTGCGGATCGGTAGCCCCATCCCGTCTTCCTCCCATACCGTGCAAAGCCTCAAGGCAGAAGTGGTGCGTCAAATGGAGAAGCTGCAACGGGATTTGCCGTTACCTTTAACGGTCCCTCGAATCGCAACCGTCGTCGCAGGGGAGGGAGGAAGGGAGGGAGGGAGGGAAAGAGAGATAGTGCCCAATGGCGGAGGAGGAGGTGATGGAGGAAGAGGAAGACGCGAAGAGCTTGACAGAGCCCAGCCCTCCCCTCAGTAGACACAGGAAAGAGAGACCGGCAAAGGGAAAAAGGACAGGAGGGAGGCAGGAGAGAAAGGAGATAGCTGAAGGGGAATGGACGGCCTTCACCCCAGTAGAAGGCGATAATGTACATGTGTGTGTAGAAAGAAGGGCAATTCAAGGGAAGATGATGACAACGTTTGAAAGTGAGAGCGTAACGGCCAAGATGTTTTTTTAAAAATCCCGCGGACATGGAAGAGAGATACGCGCCGGTCTACAACATACAGATGAGCAGGAAAAGGCGAGAACACAGTATACAGAGATGGTTGGCAGATACACGTGTTTGGAGTTTGTACTGCACATGAATGACTTACATTGAGACTGATACTACTGCTGCTGCCGAAGGGAGTGACGGAGGGAGGCAGGGAGGGAGGGACTGTTGTACTGAGGCGAATCAAATGCTTGGACAAACAATGCAAATTATTAAGAGCGCGACAGGAGATCGATAGAAGAAGCGATAGGCAAGCTCAGGGAATTGAAATCGGGCATCATATATATATGATATGAATATATATATATATATATATATATATATATATATATGGAATATGTATGTACATATTTCAAACGCATACATTAAAGTAAATACTGCGCGCACGTACTAATGTGATTTCAAAGCGCCAAGCACCTATCCACCCCCTCTTTCTTGAGCGTCACTACTCCAGTACTCCCGAGTCATTTCCTCATCATCATTTATTTACTTTTGATCCGTACAAAACATCTCAATACCAGCCTGGCCTCTCCTTCAACTCCCACACGGGCGCCGTCTCCTCCACTTCGTCCCCCTTCCCTTCCCCTCTTTTTGTCCAACATGGTTGGATTGGTTTTCGTTTCAGCTTGGCCTCAATCTTGCGGTCCATGTCTGGATCCTTCTTGACCTAGTACGCGAAAAAAAAAAGGAAGGGAGAACTGAGGTGGGGGGACAGGGAAGGATGTAGCACTAGCGAGCTTCACTCATGGTCCCCTCTCTCCCTGCGTCGATCACCTCCTCATACCATCCACCGACAAAATCACCACGAACGATTCCTCCCTCCTTCCTTTTCACTTTCCCTTACTCCCCTTCTGCCCGTTCTTACCTTGTTGGAGAGACACATGTAGAGCGCGCTTGCCTTCTCCTCGCATGAATCAAAGTCGCCCGAAATATAGTACTCCTTGGCTTGATAGACCGGAGACAGACAAAACCACAGGGAGTCGAATATGTATGTGCAGGATGTAGGGCTTGTCCAAAGGTTGGCTGATGCGGTGGTGGTGGAGGAGGAGGAGGTGAAATCGTCTCCTATAGAGGACTCCGACGAGGGAGACGAGGATGGAGGCGGCAAGATGACGGCCGGCTTGACAACGGCAGAGGGAGCGGCGCCCATTCCCTATCCTTGGTGAGTAGGTGTTGAAAACGATGAGATGTAAATAATTAGGGGGGGTGTTGGGGGGGAAGGGAGGAGGTTTCGCGGAAAAATAACATCCACTCCTCTACTCCCCATTCACCTCCCCCCGACCTTGACGCTCTCGACCTATGCCACTCGCTCACACGCCTCAAAGGCTCCACGATCTTGGGTGTGAGTTAAAACAGCAGTCTGTCTCGAATGTTTGTCTATTCGTCACCGGGAAACGATGAATGACGTGCGAGAATAAAAGACACGATGGAAGCCCGAAGCCCCCTCCGCCGATCCAGACATATAATATATCAACCTCGCCCGTTCGACATACACCGCAAAACAAACGCACAGTTCACCAATAGCAATGAACAAGCCTGTTCTCCTTCTCCTCGCGGCGGCCGTCACAGGCACGCAAGCGTTCTTTGCAGCCTCCCCTGCTCAGGTTCGTTACATAGGAAGGAAGTAAGGGATGGAGGGGGGATAAGAGATCGAGATAATATGCAGCAGCAACGTTACATAGACCAAAGCCGAGCAATGCGATGGGAACCCATCGATCCTTACTATCTTTCCCAACCTTCCTCCTTGCCCCCCTCTTTCACGTAGGTGGCAACAACGACGACTAGAAGGACGGGGGCCATGCGTATGATGTCTTCGGAGAACCTGGACGATCCCCGCCTGATGGTAGGGAGGGAGGGCGGGAGGGAGGGAGGGAGAAAGGGAGGGATGCAGGGAGGTAAGGAAAGGAGGAAGGAAGGAGGGATGAAGAGAAGGAAAAAGGGAGAAAGGGAAGGGGGGAGAGAGGCAGGAAGAAGGCACAGAGAGAGGGTGGGTTGAGAAGGAAAGGAGAGGAGGAAAGGAGGACAAGGATGCTATAATCTCAAAGAGTGGTAGAGCTGCTTATGGAGGCGGAAAAGCATACGCGATACAAAAATCCTCCAGCCATTCAGCCCCTCCTCTTCCTCCCTCCCTCCTCTTGCTCCCTCCCTCCCTCTCCTCCCCTCACCTCCAGGAAATGCCCAAATTCCGTCCTCGTCCTCGTCAATACAAGGGCAAGGCTTTCGTGACGCGCGACAACATTGACACTGATCAGATTATTCCCGCCGAGTACCTCACCCTGGTGCCTTCCAAGGTACATCCTCTCTCCCTTCCTCCCGCCTGCCCTCCCTCCTCAACATGTGATCGGCAGGGCCAACTCATGTCTCCTCCCTCCCTCCCTCCCTCCCTCCCTCCCCCTTCCCTCTCTCAATGTCTCCCTCTCTCATGCCCCTCCCTCCTTCCCTCTCTCCCTCAGATCGACGAATACGAGCAGCTGGGCGCTTACGCTCTAATCGGCCTGCCTGAAGCCCTCTACAGCACGCGGTTTGTGGACCCCGGGAAGACCAAGAGCGAGTATCCCATCATAATCGGCGGCGACAACTTCGGCTGTGGCTCCTCCCGAGAGGTACCTCCCTCCCTCCCTTCCTCCCTTCCTCCCTCCCTCCCTCCCCCTCGCCCCCTGGAAAGGAAGAAGCCCTTACATGACATGGGATGATGACGAGAAGCCTCTTGTTCCCTTTTTCTCATCACACGCATAACAGTCGCTGAGACATGTCACTCAAACACTCGCTCCCTCACTAACACCCTCCCTCCCTCCCTTCTTCCGTCCCTTCCTCAGCACGCCCCCATCGCTCTCGGTGCAGCTGGCACACGTGTGGTGATTGCTGAGACCTACGCACGTATCTTCTTCCGCAACTGCATCTCCACCGGCGAGGTACTTAGGCATCCCTCCCTTCCCTCCTTATCACCCTCTTTCCCTCCCTCCCTCCCTCCCTCTCTCTCTCATTCCCGCTTTCAGCCTCTCCCACGATCGCAAGCATCTTTACCATTCCGTCCCTCTTCCCTCCCTCCCTCCCTCCTTCCCTCCCTCTCTTCCTCCCTCCTTCTCGCTCTCCCTCCCTCCTTCCCTCCTCCCCCTCTTCCTAGATCTACCCCTACGAGTGTCCCGGGCAGCGCTTGTGTGATGAAATTTCAACAGGCGACGAGGTATCCGTCGACCTTGACACAGACTTGCTCATCAACCACAGGTTCGTGCCCTCCCTCCCTTCCCCCCTTCCTCCCTCCCTCCCTCCCTCCCTTCCTCGCACCGGCAAGCGAGACGCCGAGCCTGTCATTGACGTCCTCACCTTCTCCCCTCCCTCTCCTCCCTCCCGCCCTCCCTCGCCCCCTCCCCTCCCCAGCACGGGCAAGGAATACAAGCTACAGGCATTGGGAGACGCGGGACCTGTGATTGAGGCCGGCGGCATCTTCCCCTTCGCGGTCAAGACGGGCATGATTGAGAAAGCGGGGGTGTAGGGGAATGAAAGGGGAAGGGAGGGAGGAAGGAAGGGGACTTCTCAACCCATATGGCCAGGGAGGCAGTAAAAGAGAGAAGGGAAATGATTGAATAAACAAGCAAAAGAAAAAAGAAAGAAAGAAAGAAAGAAAGAAAGAAAGAAGAAGAGGAAAGGTGTTGTTGATCTCCATACATCAAGCGCCATATTAATGCACATATTTAATACATCGAGCGCCACATGAATCAATATCTGATATGTCAAGCGCCTTATTATTCTGCATTTTAAAAAATACATAAATCAATGTATGGTAGGTCAAGCGCCTTATGATTCTGCCACATGCCTTATGACATCTGCGTGGAGGCCTGGCCAAGAGACATGCCAGGTAAGGAAAGGAAACGAGATGGGTCAGCTAACAAACACGAGGGGCCACAGGGCACGTGTTTATGGGCCAAAGGGCACATACCTTGTACTTAAAACAGTAACTGCAGGAGCGAGAGCAGCAGCCACGACAACAAGAGCAGCAGCAAGAGCAGCAGCAAGAGCAGCAGCAGCAACAGCAAGATTGCAAGCACGAACAAGAGCTACAGCAGGAGAGCGGAGTGTGAAGCGGGTGGAGGAGGGAGGTGGCGGAGGCCCCGAGGAGATCCCGGAAGAGGTCCAGGCCTTTATAAATGAGGAACGGCGGCTTCTAAAGCTGGAGGGTTCCGCCCGTCTGGACGTGAACGAGCAGACCTCAGTGGAAGGGCTCATTCTTCGTACCTGTACCACACATTTTACCAGTATCTATATATAAAAAGCATCAGGCGATCCTGGCGGTACAACAGGAGATGGAGGATAATTCTGGGATTTTTGCCGGGAACAGAGGGAATCCTGGCTATCGGGCATATACTATCGCTCCCGTCTCCAGATCAAGCGCCATTTCATGACGCTCCCCCACGACCGCCAGGAGCGTCTCGTACCACAAGCGATCAACCACTTGGAGGGGTATGTCGGCGCGAAATTCAAGCTCTTTATTATCTACTGAAGAATGTGGTGAGACGTAGACCGAAATCGATGACGAGAAATGAATGGGACTAAGCATGCCCCAATTGGTTGAGGCGTCTGGAAGGGAGGGGGTTTCGTAGAGTTTTGCAGGGATGTTCTGGTGAAGGAGATGTGGAACGAGACTTTCCGGGTGGGAAGCCCACGAAATCAGCGGGTGTTTCACATCCGGATTTCCACGGATGATGTCTCGATGTCGGTCTACTTCCACGTGGTGAAAGCGAGACTGAAGAAGGAGAAAGTGATTAAGGCCAAGTTGGAGAGGGAAGAGGAGGGGGAGGAGATGCTAGAGTGACAGCAGGGGCAGGAAAACTCGCATCAGGTGGAGAGCCTCGCATTGTTGCGATCAATCCCGGGCGCGTCAACCTGATAACGGCATTGGACTCGCAGACTGGAAAGATCAACACCTTGACTCGTCGTGTATTTTACGTAAAGGGACGGATCAAAGAGTGCAACAGAAAAGTTAGGTCGTGGGAGGTTGCACTTGGTGACATAAATGGTCCCTTTGTATCTGCCGCATGATACTGTCAAGATCCTCGGACAGGGCGCATAGATTTTAAGTAGAAAACTGAATACTGTGACGACGGACTATACGGAAAGTTGTGTGCATTTTTTGCTCTTTTCACTTTTTGGGGGGTTTTATCACCATTACGAGCCTTACCACCGACCTCATGGCACCTACTTCTATCTTAATGTGAGCACCAAAATAAGCCCGCTCCGCATGACGGGGTAGCTGCCGGCATCAAAGCAATGGCATTTTCGCGGGGCGATGACGCCATCATGCTCTAAACAAGCTGCTCCTTTGGCTGCCGGTCATCACGCACCAACGAGTGGGACTGATACCGGCACTGGAAGTCACTCAAAAATGCCCTTGTGTTGTGAGACACTTGACAGTCGACGCGGGAGTTCGTTCAGAGACGATAGGACATGCACCCCATCCCAGGCAAATGCATCGAAGTGTTCAGGCCTAACGCCTCCCCGTGAGTGTACCGCATGGTGGCACTGTCAAAATCCTTACAAAGCGCGCATGGATAGTTTGTAGAAAAGGGGGTAGTATGAATTGCGGTGCCAACCGAAGGGTATGCAAGATCGCCCCTATGTTGCGAAAATCCTGATTCAAGTGACTACCCGCAATCAGATCCATTATATGATGGAGCCTGTACATGAATGTCCGTGTAACTATAACTGTTGCTAACTCGAGGAAATCATTCCCCGAATGAAATTCGAAATGTATATACTCAGCTGAGCATAAAGCGCGGAGTGCGTAACAACAACAACGACGACCTCAGATAATACCATCAATATATTATCGATAAGGTAATCATGTAATGTCGAAACATGTCATCGTAATTTGAATCCATTCAATTTGAAAGCTACAGCCGTAAAATAGTTCCCGAAGGAAAGCGCATTGGTACAAAAGCAGTGCATATCATTGAAAATAAAAAATGAACGCTATGATAGGGTATATACGTGAAGTGAGTATCACGATGAAGACCTACTGTCCTGACCTGCGGAGCGCTTACCGGGAGCTGATCGTACAGCATTACCATAGATTGTGGGATGCTAGGTGCGAGAAGAAGCGGGCGCGTGAGAGCATGACGGTCTATGCGGGGAAACAGAAGGTCTTGGATAGTTTTTTGCGGCACGCCTTATACGAGGATGTCAACAGACACCGGTCGGTGCACAATTGCATGCCTTGTTGCAAGCTGAACAAAAAAAAATGTCGAAAATCTCGAAGGCTGGCCCCGCATCTCCTTCGTCACCTAATCACTCATCTTCCATGAAGCCAATATGAGGCTTGGCCAACGGAATAGGAGGCTGTGGTGTCTCCATCACGACAGTGCGTGGGTATTGAGGGGGCAATGGGTGATATTCCTGTGGCCTGAGGTGCGCGTCAGTCGACGGGATCTTAATAGGGATCACCGCGACTGCTTCCCGTCGAATGTGTGCTTCAATAGGCCGCGGACTCTACCGAATCTGGAAAAGCGCAGCGTTTCAGTCAGCGTCTCGGGAGGACGGAAGCGACATCCGAAAGTGCGCCAACAGGTTAAGGACATAGATGTCTTTGATGGCTGTCCTCATATCGCACCCTCGCCACAAACTGACGTACTTTGCGTTCAGAGAGAAAGAGAAACGGAGAAAGACACGGTCGATGGGGAGGTGAGACAGCGGAAAATCTATCATAAGTTTGGGTGGTAAGTTTGGTAAGGCACTGCCTGCCTCCACATCCAACAACCGAGAGAGAAATGAAGGAATAGGACAGGGGAAATAAGTTACGTATGATCACAGGCGATCCAAAGTGGGGACTCTCGTGAGGCTAAGTACCAGCTTTCAAGATGGGGGGGATCAAAAGCAAAAAGCTCGAACAAAGCACCAGTAGCGATTCGAGCCCCTTTACAGTTGTTTACATTCATACATGCATCAACTTTCAACATATACCCATTTTATTCATATCCTACCTTGTATGAGTCTCGTTCCATGCCTTTGGCCTTACCACCGCTGGAATCTTCCCCGCACCCTGCATTTCCTGCACCTGTACCAATAGAGCATGGACCTGGCACGCATAAGTCGACGCAGCGAGACTCAAATGCGTATTCCAGTCCCGTTTAAAAAACTTCTTCAACGGGTCCATGTATTTCTCTTTCTGGGTATTGACAGCCAAAGCCTTTTTATCATACTCCTCTAAACTTCTCAAATAATGGTTGATCCGCACGTCCTTAACATCTTTCTTGAGTACACAAGGAATCACGGTTTGATTCACAAAATCATGGACCGAGAAAAGTGCTGTGGCGTTCCTAGTCCTGTTCTCCGGGTGAATGTTCGCAATCAATTTAGGCATGCCATCGGCGTGATCGGGAGACGCAAGAATATACGTCTCGGTGACTAAACCGACAGGCTTTTGATGGTAAAACGACGACCCATACCAAGTCCGCGCGATTTGCAAGCACGCCTCTCCTTTGTACTTGGCGTTGAGTGTGTCGGACAAGGTCTCGCCGGGAACGGATGACAAGACGAATTCGTCCAGGTCAGTAAACATGACCCATCGTATCCCATCCTCTGGCCCGCGCTCCCGAAACGTTGTGAAGCACTCGTTCAGTACTTTCAGCTGGAGTGCGAAGGAGCTTGCTTGCCAATGACCAGCCATGTCGTGGTATTCAACGATGCCAAGAGCCACATACTTCTCCAAAACTGACCATGGATTGTCATTCGAGCCATCGTCGTAAATAATAAACTTCCTTACACCTTGTGCCCAGTGAAAAGCAATGTGTTCATCAAGGATGCCCGCGTCAGATTTGATCGCGATACATAGGCCGATATCCCGGCGGACCCCATCGTTCGGGTTCCATGGATCGGGCACTCTATCCTTCTCCAAATTGCATGTCCCGCCTTTCGTCTTCCGAGCCAGAGTAACAGCCGCAGCTTTGAGTAATCCATCGTCTGACGAAGTCAACTCGTCCAAAAACGAATTGAAGTAACTCTGGCGCAGTTCCTCGGACATGCCGCCACTGAAGGCCGTGGAGACTGCTGACGCCAAACCCTGCCCTTCCTCCGCCCCTGCCTCGTTTGATAACTGTACCGACGACCGAGATTCCGGCGATATCAGCAGCACGTCCTTGTCCTCACCCTCAACCTCATTTTTCTTCGCTGGCTCTATCAGAACCCCCGCTGCTCCTACTTCATCGACCACCATTTGGTCTACGTCGCTCTCCTGGGTCATGTCTTTTGCCGTAAACATCTTGCCCTCAGCCTTGCCTCCCTCCACCAAGCCTTTGGTAGCAAGCGTGACAGAAATGTTGTTCGCAGTAGACATATATAGTAGACCCAATATAATCAAAGCGGAAAACCGCCGTATGCTAATGCTGTTTTCGGCGTTCTTAAATAAGGAGACAGCACGTAGCGAGGGAAATCTGCTGCTTGGATGGGGCCTGGCCTCATGCTTGTCTTTGTGCGCCAGCCCTTGCCCTTGATCTTCCCACTTACTACCAGTCCTGTACTTAGCGTCGTCTGATATTCCCTCGAAGGAAGAAGGATGGGCCGAGGAAGAAGAGGAAAAGCCGCCGGCAGTGAAGTAGAGATTGACGCCGGTGACTACGAAGACGATTGCCAGCAGCTCCTGGAATAGGAGAGGTTCCTTGAATAGCATGCCTTCTAGTAGAGCACAGAGACATAAGGCAACCCTGCCAAGGACCAAGCGAGTCAGCACACCGTATTTCTGGATGGTGATGGCCACCATCAAGCCTTCTGCCGCCGACAGGATGGTCAGGAGAACGGTTGTTCCATTCCACCCTCGGAAGAACTGCTCTGCTTGAAGCGTCTCCGCGTCGAAAACGATCACATGGACAACCGCAAAGATCACACCAAATAAGGATAAGACTGCTTGTTGTTCCCACCGCATAGAGGATTGGTCTTTTTGAGAAGCCGTAGACTCAGCGCTGTTGTCTATGTCGTTGTCTGTGCGCGATACCACTGTGCCTGGAGGCGAACCATGATCTTTTGCACCGCCATCCGCATTCAAGTATTTTTCCGCCATCATGCCTGCAACTGCAGAGGTCAGAACTGTGGCCGTAGCAAGAATAATGCCTATCGATTCTTGAAGGAAGAAAACATATCTGTCCATCTTGACGTCCTCCAGACAGAGAATCGTAGCTGCACACACCAGAATGATAATGCCCCGCCATTCTCCCCCGTTCAAGTGCTGGTGGAGAAATGGAGCGGATAAGAATGCCACAACGAGTATGCGGAAATTTATCATGACCAATAATATGGAGAAACGGAGGTGCGACAATGCATTCAGGACGAGGACATCGGAGAAGAAGTAAAGAAGAGCTGGCAGGATCAATGCCGACTGCCTCACAACGGCTCCGAGAAAACAACTAGAGGTGTGTCTGACTACTTGAACCACAGTGGCATCCGGACACCGCTGTACCACAAGATAATGACACGCCAATGCCCCGAGACACTTGAATGCCTCCGCCAAGAGTGCCACAGAGGCAGGATGGTGGTTAGCCTCGCGTGATCTCACATCCATGAATCCTTCTCGATTCAACGACGGCGGCTCCAGTCGAGGGCTACTCTTGTGAGAGCTGCGATGGACCAAGGGTACAACGGCCTGCAGCAGGAGCAGGGACGTGGACATCATCAGGGATGGACGTGGACCTCTTGGCCGCCCATAGACAGGTGGCATTTGCTCCATAGTGGGGGCGGATCGAATGGCTGCCATCAGAAAGATGTTTGCGCATTGAAGGGCTGGATAGGCTTGTGCCTATTGTCGTGTTGTATGTGTTATCGTCCTATGTAGTGGAAGTGCTGCAAGAAGGTGAGAAATATAGATCTTCTATAGAATTAATTCTAGTCAAATTCGACGGTTTTCGCACTTTCCTCTCCCCACAAGGCACGCCTTCCGCAGCGGCTTTAATACTACAGATGTGATGCAAGGAATTCATTTCACCAAAGTGTCGTCAAGACTTGTGGCAATCTTCCGTTGTTGTCGATTATATTTGCTTGCGGAGCCTTCAAACCCGAACATTTCGATTGTGTTTTGCTGTTCGTTACACCTGTCGTTATTTAAACATAACTTATTTTAAAACCCATTCATCCTCCCGTGAGGGGGAGTCACCAGAGAGATTACCCCCGACAAATTCTCGATTCGCTCTCTATCAACGATAGACTTCTTCTCCTTGCACCCTTCAAACCCAGAGGTGCACAAATGTTGGCACTATCACATAAATGGCACGGCCAGTTAGGGCTTGATTTGTTGCTCGTAAAAACCGTTTTATCCAGAGCAGAGGTGGGCGCCGGGTATCTTGAATCGACCTTGCGGAGGTGTGCGTGTAGTGAGGCCGATTGGGTGTGAAGCCCCCCGAATGAAGGGCCTCGAAGGGGGCCCACGGCTCCCATCCCCTCTTACTCTTGTTTCCCCTTTCCTTTTCCTTTCCCTTTCAGCCTGGTCTATAGAGCATTTTTGGTACTTGGTCATCTGGGAACCCGGATCCTCAGCTGACCGGGATTGCAAACCAAACCCGGGTGCCCCGGTGACCAAGTGCCAAAATGGCTGTAGACGATGGAAAGGAATGTTTCGGTCGAAAGTTAGCACGCTGATCGTGTGGTGGGGCCTTGGCAACCAGACACCCCCCCACCTCCCTCCGCCGAGTCGACCGCGTCGACTCACGACCACCCCAGGTCGATCCAGGAAGAAATATAGGGCTCCCCCCTGTCTTCCATGCACCCCGTCAACAGGGTGCAAGACCTTTCTGTTTTGGTAAGGTATCCATTCTTAAATACTCCGGGGAAGTAAGAATAAAGGAAATCATGGTCTGGATGGCCACTACCACAGGAACATCAATACGAGGCTTTCTTGCGGACTAAAGTAGCGCAAGGAAAAAAGAAAAGAAGAAGACGGAAAGAAATAAGAAGGATAAGAAGGATAAGAAGAAGAACAAGAAGAGGAAGAAGGAGGATGTAAAAAGGAGGCGGAGGAGGAAGAATAGGAAGAATAGGAGGAGGAGGAGGAGTAGGAGGTGGAGGTGCGCAAGCTGGAGGAGGAACGGAAGTGGGAGGGAACAAATATGCGTAGGATCAACACCAGCACCAGGAGTACCATAAGCATCAGCACTCACACTAGCAGCAGGGGGAGGGGAAGAAGGAGGGGGAGGAAGAAGAGGAAAAAGAACACGGGCTGCGGAAGCAGCAGAGGCAGCACGAATGCGAGTGATGATATTTGTAGCAGCAGCAGCAGCAGCAGCAGCAGCCGCCCGGGGAGCAGGAAGAGGGAGGAGGGAAGAAAAATCAAGAATCGGGGGGGGATCGAGGAAGAGTTGGAGTGGGAGGAATCGGTGAGAAAGAAAGAAAAGTGGAGGGTTTCGAGGAGTGCGAGCACCAGCAGACGCAGAAGGAGGTGGACGAAGAGGAGGAGGAGAACGAATAGGAGTAGGAGGAGGAGGAATTCCCGGCGGACAGTAAATTGCGTCCCCATCCGACAAAAAGTAAGTAGTAGGACAGAAATAAATTACATAAATAACAATAAAAACACCACGAAAGCGCCAGATTTGTTCTCCCACAATTTGCTTCTTCTTTTCTTGCTTCTATCTTCAACTCCCTGCTTTCCTCCTTCCGTACTCCCCTTTTTTCTTCCGTCATTCCTCCTTCCCTCCCTCCTTCCCTCCCTCCTTCCCTCCCTCCCCCCCTACCTCCTCCCCTGTGGGAAGAAGACATGCCCCCTCCGAATCCTCCCAGCTAGACTCGGTTCCTTGTAAGACAACACGCTCATTGCCCCTCGCCGCGGCCTCCCCGCCTCCCTCCCTCCCTGCCTCCCTGCCTCCTCCTGTGAGCCAGTCTCTTCCTCGTCCTCCTCTTCAATCCCTCCTTCCTCCTCTTCCTTCACCACTTCCCCCTCCTCCTCCCCCTCCACCTCTTCATGCTGCTGCTGTGGCTCTTCCTCCTTTCCCCCTTCCTCCCGTTGCGGCTGCTCCCCCCCCCCCCCCCCCCCCCCCCCCCCCCCCCCCCCCCCCCTTCTCCCCCCCTCTCCCCTCCCCCCCCCCCTCCT
>Ga0160420_100343_pt1 | contig 22539 bp, 41 predicted proteins | sample CelAP2metagpilot_FD_108197 | JGI IMG/M metagenome (GOLD analysis project Ga0160420, IMG submission 108197) | Phycosphere-associated microbial communities from algal ponds in Kailua-Kona, Hawaii, USA - Cellana AP2-5-5 metagenome pilot | ecosystem: Engineered > Artificial ecosystem > Aquaculture >... | reverse complement strand
TGAAGGAACGAGGAGCGAGGAGGGGAGCCTGGAGGAAGGAAGGAAGGAAAAGAGCAAGGGAGTGAGGGAGGGCGAGTGGATGTCGTTGGGCATATGGTGTGTGTAATGAAGGAACGAGGAGCCAGGATGGAGGCCTGGAGGAAGGGAAGAGGGGCGAGGTGTTGCCCTTCCAAGCCATCAGCATGACCATCACTACCCTCCCTCCCTGTCTTCCTCCCTCCGTCCCTCCCTCCGTCCCTCCCTCCGTCCCTCCCTCCGTCCCTCTCTACCTGGTAAGGCCTTCCCATTCCACGTCACACTCGCCACCGTGTCGATCCCATCAAATTGGAGCATCCAGGGAGCGTCTTTATCCCTGTCAGCCACCTTCATGCTCTGGCAAAGGAAGGAAGGAAGGAAGGAAGGAAGGCATGTGAGTACAGAAGGGAGGAAGGAAGGGAGGAAGGAAGGAAGGGAGGGAGGAATCTAACCTTGAGGTCGACCTTGGTGGAGTAAGTCCAAGCATCTTGACACACCCACTGATACTTCAACTCGTTGTCGCGGTAAAGCGGATCCTCTGAGTGGAGAGGGAGGGAGGGAGGGAGGGAGGAAGGGAAGGAGGAAGGGGATGAGCGATCAATGACCATCTTAATTTTTATGCCGTGCGGACTGTCGTCCCTCCCTCCCTTCCCCCCCTGGCCTACCAGCCATGATTCCGCTTTTTATTAAATCCAAGTGGACCGTGCCTGGCACCGCGGCCTCGGGCACCGAGTATTCGCCGTCACGCTGGAGAAGGGGAAGAAGGAGAGAGGGAGGGAGGGAGGGGGGTGAGGATAGTCCATTCGCCTTCTTTAATCAGTGACAGTTGGAGGTAAAAAGCCCCGGAATGAAAAGAGGGTGGAACGACGCAGTCCAAAAGAGTAATCATCCCTAGACACAGCCGCATGGCACATACATACATACATAAACACACGAGTTGTTGGGAGTACGTACGTTGGTGAGGCTCCATTGCTGTCCATCCTTGCTGTTGAGGGAGAAAAAAGAGGCAGGTTCGTTGGCATCTGGTGCATGGGCTTTGCTGCCTCGGTGCTTTGCATCGCCGATGTGTGGCAGAAGGATGAGAACGAGGAGGAGGAGAGCGGAGGGTAGGACAGCGGGAACTGTGAACGAGGGGAAGAAGGAAGAGCCCCGTCTTGTAATCATTCTTTCCTCGTGCTTGGGATGGAATGCGTAGGAAAGGATCGTAGAGACCGAGGAGAATAAAAATCGACGCGCCGTATTCTAGGATACAGCCGCTTGGACAAAGGGGGACGCTGGACTGGAAGAAATACGCCAAGCCTGTGAGCGGATGTCAGGGGCGGGGGGGCGGAGCGGAGGTGAGTGGGATGGTAGGTGTCATGTGCTTGCCAAAAGTTAATCTAAGCATCGTGAACGTTGATCGATTACACGCTCGTGAGTGTTTGATACCGATGCGGTCCCGCCCCTGCTCCATATACATATAGGTCTGAAAGGCAGGGCGTTGCTGGGTTTGTGGTGCCCTGTCTAGCCAGTGCTTTTGGAACGAAATGGGCGCAGGCCGGGTCGAAGGCATGTGCTCTATCTATGTATGGCGTGTACTGGCGAGTCGTGTCAGGGTCTGTTGGCATTATCGTGCAACGCATCGGTATGAAAGGCAGGGAAGGAGGGATGATGTCACCCCAGGGCTATCGCCCGTAAACAAATCGCTCCCGCGGACACGGCGGATAAAGGGCGGCCGCTGGGTGCCCGCACATTTTGGAAGCGCTCGCTTTTAATCAATATGTGGGCGTGAGGTTGTGGAGGAAGGATGGAAGTTGGCGTCTCTGCCAACGGAAATATTTCATGGGTTTCACACGCAGGTGCAAGTGTATAACCGAACAGAGCATGTTGAAGATGAGAGAGAGACGGTCCATCATCGCCGAGTTTCATGCGGTTGAGTGCCTTGTGCATGGTCAAGAGGTGGCCACCGAAGTACAGTACAATGACGGGCACGGGGCGCTAGACATGCCTGGGAACGCGCAATGGGAACCATGAGTGCTTTCAAATGGGGATTGAGGAAGGTTGATTGACGGCAGGCAGCCGTTGGGTTAGAATATGTTGGGGGTCCGTTATGCGTTTGGAGGAGTCGAGTCGGAAGCAAAAGGCAAGCAAAGCTTTACGTACGGGGACGCTCTCTTGCACAACAAAGGGAACAAAGGTACATCGTAGTATAATCAATTGGGATTTAAGTTGCCGATGGCGTTTTTGGTTCCGTGGCGATGCCGCAAGGTAACACGTAATTGATCCAAGATTAAAAGAATCATCTTCGAACGATTTAACTGTTGTGATTTCTTCTTTACTTCATATACTTCACTTACATAATCAATTGATTGTGTCACTTGCTATTCACTACCCGTTGGCTTTGAGGCGAGTAGTCGATGTGCTCCAAGCCAAAATCCCGCTTGATGGCGTCCATCCAGCTCAGCGTCCTGTGATTGATAGGGAAGGAGGGAGGAAGGGAGAGAGGAAGCGAAAGAAGATGACAAGAGATGACAAATATATCTCAATACTACAGAACGTAGGTATTGGTAGAATCTGAAAGTCGCCGCCTGAAAAAGGCCAGGCCAACTTCTGGTGTGAACAAGTACACTCGCTATCTCAAACCTCCCTCCTCCTCCTCCCTCCCCACCTCCCTGTTCCGTGCCTATCTTCACTTCAATTTATACGTACTTGACTTGAAACGTCCCTCCCTCCCCCTGTGTCCGCACCAAAAGTGACGCCACCTCCTTTCCACCCTCCCTCCCCTCCTCCCCCCCGCTCTCATGGAAGAAGGCCTTGAGAGCTTGGTCTTGTGCGCCCTTCAGGTCGATCTTCCCAACACCAACTCGTCCATGCCTGCCCCCCTCCTTCCCCTCCTCCTCCTCCTGCTGCTGCTGCTGCTGATGCTGCCTCTTGCGGGAGGGCTCGGGGGCTTTCCCTGTAGGAACACCACGTTAGAAAAAGAAGATCAAACAACCTATTTTTCAATTGCCCCCCTGAAGCCAGGGAGCATCGGCCTCTCCGCTTTTCCTCCCTCCCTCCCCCCCTCCACTGCAGCCAAGAACGATGAAACTGCTGTCTTGCCCTCCACTCTCAAGGTGGCTCTGACCTCGGGAGCCTAAGAGAAAAAAGGGAAGGGAGAAGGAAGAGAGGGAGAAGGAGGTAAGCGGGCCTAGCTAATAGAGATGAGAGGGGAGGGGGGAGGGGGGGAGGAAGTGTAAAAGCTTCTCCAACGCACCACCAGTAGGTTGATGGGCCCTCCCTGCGTCGCCAGCACATTCATGCAGCCCGGCTCCAGCGCCTCGAACCGGACGTCGATTCCTCCCTCACGTCCTGCCCCTCCCCCTTCCCCTCCTCCAGTCTGAACGATCGCTGAGCCGTTGACCCCTCCCAACCGGACGCCTCCCCCCGTTGCCACCACTTTCAAAGCGCCGTGAGAGCGATTAATATCCAGTGTAAGGGCTGACGCTCCTTTTTTCCCACTTTCCTCCTTTCTTTCGTGCCCCGCCAACGAAAAGGTGGGAGGGAGGGAGGGGGGGGGGGGGGCGGTGCAGAGCACCGACGCCTGCCGCCCGTACAAGGCTTCGACAACCAAGGGCGGCCCTCCTTCCCTCCCTCTTTCCCTTCCTCCTCGAACCTGCAAGCGCACGCGATGGCCTTTGATCATCCGGGCCCTTAACCTCCCGGCCCGAACACTCAGATCACCCTCCACCCATTTGGCCACCTTGACCGTGCCTTTCTCGGCGGACACATCGAGTTTAACCCCTATTATTTGCAGAGGTTTTTGTTTGTTAGATTTATCATGTTATTGGTGAAGTGGTAATGAGCGTCTTTTTAGATCGTCCCCTGATCTATTGACAAACAACATTTTCCCTGCTCCTCCCTCCCTCCATCCCTCCATCCCTTTCTCCCTCCGCCCTCACCCCTAGCCTTGTTTAACAGCACATCGCCCTCTTTACTCAGCAAGTCGATGCTCTCCCCTTCAATCTTCTGGGTGAGTGTGATAGTACCCGGAGATTGTGAGAGATGGACCTGCAACGTATGCACCTTTTCTGGAATGGTGGCGTGAATGTGGTAGTGGCCTAGAGGGGAGGAGGGAGGGGAGGGAGGGAGGATGGAGGAAGGATGTATGGGTAGGGTTTGCAACTGTGAAGCGGGACCAGAGATGCAAGGCATACATACCGTCTAGGTACTTCAGTGCGTCGGGCGGCAAGAGCATTTTGGCGTCTGAAATGGACAGGACGCGTCCCCGGCCAGTAGCCTCTCCCTCGCCGCCTTCGCCTTCATTGAGCACCTGCACGTCCAGTGCTGGGGCGTTAGGTGGTGCAGCAATCAGCAGCTTTGTATGATCAATCCACGCAGTAGTGATAGTGACTTGGGCAGGAACCCGGTGCAGGCGCACACTGAAGGTGCTGCCTTGGCCTAGCGTGGGAAATTGAACTGGTGTGGGAGAGAAGAGGGGGGAGGGGGGAGGTTGGTGGGATGGGTGAGAGGCCACACACACACGAGCACAGGACTGAAATGCAGGGTTTGATCTTGCGGTCAATTGAAAAGGGTTAGACAGGGGGGAGAACAGGGACAGGGAGCATGTGACGTGTTACAAGGGTACGACAAGTGCCATTGGGGAAGGTGATGATAAACGCCACGTACCCACCTGCGACAGGCGGAGGCGGAGGGGAAGGGGAGTCGGACAAAGCACGGCGGGAGAGGAGGAGGAGCTGTCGCGCGGTCAGCTGGCGCCTGAGGAGAAGGAGCTGCATGGCGACTGGCTGTGGAATTGTGTGTGCAATGGGAGAAATAAATCCTGAGAGGACGACATGAAGTTGGTCTGCCTGGGCGATATGCATTCCTTTTCCTTTCCAAAACCTCTTTCCCAAACCAAAATCCCTTGACCTCTTGACACACCACAGGCACCAGCAGGGCAACGACGCCCTCCCACGGCATAGAGAATGCAGGGGGAGCAAGACCCTGGAGCTTCGAGGGCCCCTGCGCGCAGGAATGAAGCCTCGCGTCTCATTTCCTCCACTCGGCTCCGTACACACATCAACCGCCTTGGCAATCGTCTACTCAACGAACTCGGGGCCACAGGCAACAGCAATAGCGGCATCACCAATAACAGCAGCAGTGATAGAAGTAGTGGTAGCAGCAGCAGCAGCAGCAGCAGAGGTGGCAGCGTGGGTCCTTCCTCTCATCCGCCGCAGCAGCATGACGCCCGTGACCCTCACCTCACCAACCCTGCCTCCCCCTCCTCGGCCACCTCTCCCTTGCACCTTCCTCAGTCACTTTACTCGCACTCAAAACGACGCGTCCGCAAGCGTTATATGGATCAGCTTATCATGAACTACCTCGTAATCAAGGGTGACAAGCATGTGGCCGAGTGCTTGACCAGGGAGTCAGGGGCAGTGCCACCCGTGGACTTAAAAACGATTGAGGAACGCATGAATGTACGAAAGGCCCTGATAGCAGGTGAGGTGGATGCAGCCATGGCGCATATCGCTAAATGTGACCCGAGGCTATTGGAGAGGGAGCAGGGACTGGCATTTACTTTAAAGCTGCAGAAGCTCGTGGAGATGATTCGACGGCGGATGGAGCAGCGGGAGGGAGGGATGGAGGGCGAGGGTGCAGACGACGACGAGGTTATTTTGTCGTATGCAAGAGAAGAGCTTGCGCCTTGGGGCGAGGCGGAAGAGGGGGGGGGAGGAGGAAAGGGAGAGAATTTGCAAGCGTTGGAGGAGGCCATGACATTGCTTGTCTTTGGCACGGCCGCCTTCGGTGCAGCACCCGGCGCAAAAGGAGGAAAAGAAGGAAGAAGGGGAGAAGAAGAACGAGGAACAGGCGACTTGCTGGACCTTTCAAGACGGACAGCCACGGCAGACAGGGTGAATGCGGCGATTCTTCAAAGCCAAGGCCAAGATTCCGAGCCTGTATTGCCCAGACTGTTGAGAAAACTGCGTGCGGCGGAGGACGAGCTGGCATCAGAGATGATGTGTTGAGATTGAGGAAAGAGGAAGGAAGGAGGAATTGTTGTGTCGGAGAGGGAAGGGTGTGTCGTAGAAAGAAAAAGGCTGTGTGTGTAAGTGTGTGCGTGGTGACGAGGAAAGGGAGGATGGCGGGTAGAAAGGGCGTGTCGGTGGCCGTTAGAGAGTGGACCATGGGCTTGAGTCAAAACGAGGATGTGTACGTAGAATAAGTGTAGAGAGAACAAAGCCTCAAATAAGAAAAGAAGAAAGCAGCGAGATATAGGGCTCAGAAGCAATTGTGAGGTCACTGATGGACAAGACATCGGTCACGTTTCTTCCTAAGCACCACAGAGCTTGTTTCTGACACCCCAAACGAAATGCAAAGATTTCTACAGACTGGTGACCGAAGTTAAACCATTCTTCCCCTCTTTCTTCCCTCCCTCAATATTGCCACGTCTTTGATCCGGAAACCTGTCGCTCTTGGTGGCAGCAGAACCCAAGCAGGGAGGTAGGTTTGCGATAGGCTCGTCCATACGGTTCCTGCCAGTGGCGGTAAGGTTTATTTGATGTGTTGTCTTTAAATAGACCCCTTCCTTTGCTTGCTTGCGTGCTGCATGCTGTAAATGTGGGGGAAAAGGCCGCCCATCTCGTACCGCCTACCTCTCTCGCCGACAACGCCGATCAAAAACGGGCGAGCATCATCTTCCACCCCATCCCACCTCTCTTCTAACGAAGCACGTCCACCACCCACCGCACACAACGCCACAGGGAACGCACACAGGCGCTCATTAGTACCACTTAAATTAGCCGCAGCAGGTGCAGCCAGAGCCGCTTATACGTCGGGACTCACCATCATCATCATCGACCCCCCAAGAATTGTAACTACTAAGGAGCCGCAGGATAGGCGCCTACGACGCACACAGCGCACACCTGACAATTCCTCCACCGCCTCTCGCACCAAAATTGAACCATGTTGGACGATAATAAGAAAATTGGCATGGGTCTGTTGGGCCTGAGCTTTCTCTTCATTTCCATGGGTGTCCTCTTCCTCCTGGACTCGACCTTGATAGCCATAGGTAAGCGCAAGAGAAAGGAGGCAAGGGTGTAAAAGAAGCGGAAGGAAAAAGAGCGTAATATATTGTATCTTATCGCTGCTGTCTTCCTTGCAAGCAAGGAAAAAGGGCGTGAGGGTCGCATGAGAAAAGGAGGGAGGGTGAAAGGGGGGGAGGTGAGAGAGCTTGGAAAGGGATGTGCACTCATGCACCAGCAACAGCAGCATCAGCGGCAACAGCAGCACCAACAATAGCAGCAACAGCAGCAGTAGCAGTAGCAACAGCATTAATCCTCTCCTTTATACCACTTTATCTCTCTGGACAAGCTAGCTGCGGTGGCCACGCTATCACCTTCCCTTTCACCATTTCTCTCTCCCTCTCTCCCTCCCTCTCTCCCTCCCTCCACCATCCTTTCACAGGCGACTTTCTCTTCCTGACCGGGCTAGTGTTCATTATTGGCATGCAGCGAACAATTCGGCTGTTCACGAAGCGGGATCGAGCTCCGGGTATCATTTGCTTTTTCTTGGGAATTCTACTGGTGTTTATAAGGTAGTATTGGCGGGGGCGAAGGAAGGGAAGGAGGACGGGAGCACTTGTTGTGGGAGGTATGCCCGACATTGGTAGCTGCATTTTGCCATAAAGGGGGGGGTATGGGGCGCTTGTAATGGACGTAGGATGGCGGAGGGGAAGGAAGGGAGGGTCAGAGACCAGTTAGCATGTTTGTCATGCAGGATGCCTGTTGGTGTTGTGATGAGTACGTTTGGAGGCCTTGATGATAATAGCGGTATAAGGGGGATATTGATGCACAAATTGTCTGTTCCCTCTTTTTCCTGTCTCAATTTCTTTTCATTTATAGAGAGAGGTTGTTCTTTCGTGAGATCGATGCGGGTCATGGATAAGCCTCCATTGCCCGTCCATCTACACAAAGGCACTTATGCCCGTCTCATCTCATATCATCCCAATCCCGCCCCCGCCATCCTTCCCTCCCTCCCCTCCCCAAGATGGACATTCATCGGCCTCATCCTCCAGATCTTCGGCTTCGTCAACCTGTTCGGAAACTTCTTTCCCCCAGCCATCGCCGTCATGCAGCACACACCCGTCCTAAAAGATATTTTGCGGTTACCTGGGATCCGCTACGTGATTAGCAGACTAGGGACGCGGTCGAGAGCACCTGTGTAATGGAGAAGGACATTTTGCCTGATGGCTTGATGATAAATAGAATAATAAATTTGATAAAAAATAGGGGACTGAGCAGGCCACAAGTTTTATGTAATTTGGAAGAGGAAGGGTTGACAGGTGTTGTATTTTGGGCAAAAGGAGAGATTTTGACGTGTGCAAATGAAGGCAGGCATGCTCCTGGGCAAGGGCAGTGGTAAGCGTAAGGTGTCGTTTGTCTGGGAGGGGCATAACCAGCAAAACGTCGAAGAAAATAAAACAAAGCAACCACCAAAGCAAATATGAATCAAAAGCCTAGTTTCACCGACGCTCATCAATTAATAGGTAATATCCGATGCCTCATTCCTATTCACCACTGTGACCGCGTTAGGCTTCCGGTAGTTTAATTTGATACAAATGATGATGCCACCGAAGCCGTCAAGAATGCTCCTTGGAACGACTGGGAGGCAAACGTAAGGATGGTGGTAGTCGACTTGAGCCTTCATGCCCGCCGAAAGGAGAACACAGTCTTCAGCGATCGGCAACAGAAATTCCGCCTTAACAGACGACGTTAGGATGTTGACACACATTCCGAGCAAAATGCACACAGTACACAGTGCAGATACAAGCCATACAAATGTGTGTCCTACAAACTGTCTCTGTTTTTTATGCCTGGCACTCAATTGTTCATCACTCACCACTTCCTCCTTTCTCGACAGAAGGCGGATGCCACGGTTGGGGCCTTCAATGCCGAGGCCCGTGGCCCACCTCCTCCTCGTCTTCCTCCTTGCCACCGGGTTGGAAGCAGCGGACGTCTCGCCACCCAGTTCAGAGCTGACTACGCCAGAGTTCGCCATCGTCCATGCATCTCCACCCCCGCCTCTTCCTTCGGCCGCAGCCGCGACTGATACTCTCCGTCTCGCCCACACCCTCGGCTCCCACATGGTCCTGCAACAAGCCCCTCTCCCCGCATGTCTTTACGGGCAAGGGTCGCCCAAAGCCTTTATCTCAATAGCCTTGGATGGGGCTGCTGTTCCGAGTGCCACCACGGTTGTCGATCCCATGGGGAAATGGGTTGCCTGCCTTCCTCCTCAACAAGCCGGGGGAGCCCATACCCTCAACATTGCTGGCAGCGGCGGCAACATCACGCTAGAAGACGTGCTTTTCGGAGAGGTCTGGCTGTGTGCAGGGCAGAGCAATATGCAGATGTCCGTGTCGCAAACCTTGAACGCCACTGCCGAAATTGCGGCTTCAGGTCGTGAAAAAAACGGCGGCCCCCGCCTGCGTCTTATGGCCATCGGCCGCAACACCTCTGCTGATCCCCTTGAAGACCTCTCGTCCCCCCCTCTCCTCCCCTGGAGCATCGCCACCCCGTCCAGCGTGGGCGGGGAGAACTGGATGTTTTTCTCGGCCACCTGCTATTTCTACGGCCTGCATCTAGCGAGCAAAGAAGGTCTTGCCGGGACGCCCATCGGGCTTATTCAAGCCGCCTACGGATCCACAGAGCTCAAGGCCTGGGCCACTCCCGAGGCTCTCACTGCCTGCCGTTCCACCCCTCCTCCATCCACGCCCACGGTATCGCCGTCAGCAGAGGAGCGAGGAGAGGATGCAAGGGTCACTGACGAGCACGAGTCCGTGAGTCTCATGCCTGGAGGTGTGATGCCGTTACCCGCCATTTCTACCACAAATGTCGATAACACTGGACCTGCAAGTGCTGCTGAGGGCAGTACCACCAGAGCTAGTAGCACCAGTGTCAGCGACACAAACAACACCCAACCCGGGAAGGAGCCCCGGTCCGGTGGCCCTGTGCCCTCGCTAGTCAGCCCTCCCATCCCCCCTCCTGCTTCTGCTGCTGTTGCTGTTGTGGCTGGTGCTGCTTCACCTGGTAGTAACCGCCGTTTTCTTCGAGGTCTGGCCGAACCTGATGATCCAGTAGCAGCAGCAGCAGCCGCAGAAGCAGCAGCAGCAGCAGCAGCCGCAGAAGCAGCAGCAGCAACAGCAGCAGCAGCAGCAGCAGCAGCAGCAACAGAGGCATCGGAAATTTCCTCGGCATTAAGTGATCCGCTCACCCCTCTCTCCTCCACGGCCTCTGATCCTTCTCCTCTTCCTTCTCCTCCATCTCCTGCCGCTACTACAGCAGCTGCTCCATCTGGAGGAGCAGGGGCCTGGACGCAGGATTGGCATCCGGAGGCCTCCACGTGCTTCAATGCGATGATAAGCCCGTTGCTTCGCATGACCATGCGAGGCATAATTTGGGATCAGGTATGGAAGAAGGGAGAGTGCGAGGGAGGGAAGGAGGAAGGGAGGTGTAGGGAAAAATGTGTCTCCCGGCTTGAGTTTCCTTCCCGACGGTTTGGCTCAATGCCTTTCCTTCCTCCCTCCCTCTCTCTATCCTTCCCCCCACTAGGGCGAGGAAGACGTGCATGCCCCACCCGAGGACTACCGTTGCCTCTTCCCCCTCTTCATCCAGTCCTGGAGGCAGCGGTTTGTGTACGCCAACGCCCTTGGGCCCATGGCCTTTGGATTCCTCCAGTTGCAGGTAGGAAGAGAGAGGGAGAGCGAGGAGGGGGACAGAAAGGATGAGTATTCCGACAGTCTGCGTGTCCACTTTGGATTGTTCTGTGCTTGAAATTCTCGTGTGCGGTATCGATGAGGGAAAGTGAATACATTTTCTCACGCTCCTTCCTTCGCTCCCTTGCTTCCTCCCTCCCTCCCTCCCTCCAGGGATACGAGGACGCACATCAAGACATCACAGTCGACGGGGTGGAGGTCGGCAAGATCCGCCTGGCGCAATACAGCGGCTTGATGGTTCCGAGGACTTTCCTCGCGGTAGGGTATGATTTGAATGACGACGCATCTCCTTTTGGTGCCGTCCACTTCCGAGATAAGCAGAGCGTCGGGCAGAGGCTCGCATTGAGTGCTCTTGCCAACGTGTACGGGCAATGGGGTTCCTTGCCTTGGGGTCCTATGGCCAAGGGGATGGAGACAAGTGTGGGAGGGAAGGGGGGAGAACGGGCGAGGATTCAGCCGGTGGAGGGGGTGGAGGTTGTGAGGGGTGGAGGGGATGGAGGGGGAGGGGTCGCGGCGTCTCTGGCTGGCTCAACGGCAGCCGGTGGGAAGGCTGCCGTTCTTGGTGCTACGCTGGCCGTTGATGCCGGCGCAGAGGCCGTTGTTGTAGCCAGAAATGCCACCTCGTCCTTCTTGCCTTTCTCGGTGCTGATAACATATGAAGGGGCAGGGAGCCAGGGCCTGATTGACAGCGGGATAAACCTGTTCGAGCTTGCTTCCACCATTGATGACATTGATACCGAGGGGAAAAGCGTCGTTCCTTCCAGTAGCACCACCGTGATGGGCGCGAACAATGAAAAGCTGCTGGTTGAGTTTATGTTACCTTTGGACTCGCCCTTGGCGGAGGAGGGGGCAACGCGCGTCTTAAGGTATGCTTTCCGGAACCGACCGTGTCCGGCGACGGTTTTGAAGGTTCCCTACGTGGGCGCGTGGTGTGGGGTCTACAGCACACCTGAAGGACTGCCAGCCTTGCCGTTTGTCCAAGATGTGTGAGTTTGAGGAAGGAGGAAGGAAGGAGGTAACGATGTGTATTTGACTGGGGAGTTAGTTAGGGAGGGGCATGGAGGGGGTAGGGGCGTTGAATCTGTGTGTAAGTGTGACACTCATGCGTGAAGAGAGTGTAAATACATACATAAACCTTTATGGTAAGACTTGAGTGAGATGCCTTGATTTACACTTAAGCTAAAAGACCACAGGAGAGAATCCGTCAAACGGTCACACGGTGATCCATCTACCCTATCAAATCGCCTCCACACCTCCACATATATGAAGTTTGATATATTATTAAATTATTCATCACACTTGCTCAATCCCATGCTTTGGTAACATTTTTTGTTAACCCGGCGGGTGTGCCCTGCGCTCAGCGCGTGATAAATCTGTGTGAGGTGGAGCCGGGGGAGATGTTGGTGTGAGCATGCGAACAACAGGCATTGAAAGAACCGGTTAAGATGTCTATATATGTATGTTATGAAAACACCTCGACCCACGCATGGGAAAACTGTCATTCCTCATGCCTTCTCCCCTTCTCCCCTTCTCCCTTGGCCCTCCGCGCCCCTGTGTCATGCCCAATCATCCATATTGCAAATAAATACACGGTACGTTATCCGAAATTTCCACGAGTAGTTTCCATCGCTAGGGACTTCTGATATCAATTGCTAATTCTTTTCTGTAGTTTCCTACAATCCTAACATTATCGCGTGCAACCTGTGCCCGAAAACAAATGCTTCTCACAAGTGCACAAGTCCGCCACGACAAAGGATTAGCCTTCCAACAACGAATTGTTGCATATTCCTCCCTTTTTTTGGGCCGGGTTTTACATGGCTTTGACATTTTTTTCCTGTACCAGCAAAGTCCTCGGATGGCCCATACAGGGCTAGGAGGAGGAGGGAGGAAAGAGGAGGTCAGCGGAGAAGCAACTTCTCCAGCGTCCGCATAACCCGCCGCGGTTGACCAAACCGGAGATCGGATCTTCTCCACGGAACATTCTCCTGTACACCCGAATGATGTTGCGTGTCGCATTGCCATCGCGAGATACGAAGTGTTTGCAGTTCCCCCTCCTCCCCCCCCCTCCTCCTTGAGCCCCTCCAGCTTATTTATTTTTTTCCCTTCCCCCTCCTAATGCTGCTGCTGCTGCTGCTCGTGCTAGAGATAGCGCCCCTGCTAGTACTGCTGGTACTGCTGCTGTCCTTGTTGTTTTTCTTTTACAAAGATGCATGTGCGCCTGCTTGTCTAAATGTTCGCGCCATTTATCATTCCAAAAAAATCAAAGACGAGGACCTCCATTCCATCTGTCCGGAGGAGGGAGAGGAGAAAGAAGTGTACGTCAACACCAACGACGGATAGTTTGGTGTGCTCTTCTTTCAATTCTTTTTTGTATATTATTTGTCTGAAGCAGACTTATTGGTGTTCGTTGCTTCAATTGACTGCCGGGCATGCTTTGTGAGCAAGTTGGGTGCTTGTGCTCTGTCTTTTCTTCTCTATTCTCTAGTTACTGCTGTTATTGTTTTTGATTTTGGAGGTTTCTCATGAGAGCTCCTGAACGAGCGCCTTCTTAGAAACTTTGACCCTTGCTTCTTCCTCCTTCTCTTCCTCCTTATTCCTCTCTTCCTTTCCTTTTTCATTCTTTCCTTCTCCCAACAACGAGACCACCACGCGGGTCCTGCTGTCCTCTTCCCTTCCTCTCCCCTCCTCCTCCTCCTCCTCCTCCTCCTCCTCCTCCTTCTCCTCCTCCTCCTCCTCACTCTGCACGTTGAGCTGCTGCCCTCCCTCCCTCCCCTCGTCCCCTTCCAAAGCTGCCGCCAACGTCTCATCCACAGGTCCCAATGCCAAATTCATGCTGATGACGGGCTGTTGCGGCCCCTTAGCGTTTTCATTCTCTCCGTCCTTCTCTGCTGCGTCCTCCTCCAGCAGGCTGGTGTCGATGCGCACATCTGTAAGGGGACGTATAGAGGGAGAGGAAGGGGCTTATGAGAGGTGATTTGTAAAGTGTGGAAGATAAATAATCAACATGACATTTAAAGCTCTCTCAATAGCTCAGGGACAAACGGCTTACTCCTTATACGTTGCACCCCGGGACCAATATCCATCCCATCGCTGCGCTTGCACGCACAAAGGACACAGGCTAATCACACATCACCCGATTCACATTCATTCACCGACAGTCGCGACTATTTAAGGTACCACCTCGACATAATTATACAATAACGTACCCTCTCCTTGGCCCGCCAGCAGCCGCTCCTCCAGTTTAGCATTTGCCTCCGCCATTCGGGGCAAGAAAGCTTGCACGCGCGACAGTACTACAAGGGTAATAGTATTTGTAGAAAGGATATGTGAGGGCTACGCGTTGAGACTCAGGATTCCTCCACGACCTACGTACGTGAAGAAGAGGCACCCCGAGTTGGAGGAGGCATGGGGAATGACGGAGGCGGGGGAGTATCCTTGCTCGACATTTTAATGCTGCTTCTAGTGGTGGGAAAGTGGGAGCGTTGGTTGACTTGGCGAAGTATTTATGGCCTGATACTGTACAAAAGGTATGTATCAGCAAAGATTGTCACCCTTAGAATAGGAAGGGCCTGGGAACAAGGGAGGGAGTAATGGGTGGTGGCGCAAGGGAATAAAAATGGTACGACAAGCAGCCCTGAAGAAATTGAAGGTGTTAATAAGCTTAAAACTTTAAACAGCGTAGTATTCCCCGAGGCGCACCACTGCCCAAAAGCCTTTTTGGAAGCCATTACCGAACCCCTTAATCCGTGGAAACATTGGTCTACGGCTCATTCTCAATAACTTGTAGGACTGGACAACCATGCCAAGCTTTAATGCGGATTTTGCTGCTTTCTCTAATCCAAACTTTTGGCGCAGGCGTCACAAACGTTTTTCACAAGCGCCCCCACTTCCCTCTTCGTCTGCTCTCGCTTACGTGCTCACATATGTAATTGACATCGCATAAGTCCTGACGAACCTTATACACAGTATCATCTCTCACGTGCTTCCCAATCCTTCTCATCTCACACATGTACATCCACATAGCATGGAGGCAAGCCCGCGGAAGCGCCATGGTGGGGCTGCCAACATCGCAGGGCCAGGGACTAGTCCGTCGTACATGATGGAGCTTCCGATCACGCCAGTAGCCGTCGAAGCAGAGGAAATTGTCATTCTCAGCCCCTCCAAGGGCTTTACCACACCCTTGTCGAAGGGGGGGGGCAGTTCCGGCCGCCGCCACCATGTCCCACCGTTCCATTCACTAAGGCACAAGGACCCTGCAATAGTCGTGAAGCGTGCACGTAGCGCACAGGAATTGGTACGGGCTAAAAAGCTATTGCGTGCCTTGGGTTTTTTCTACCATTTGAGCTTGGGTGTACTGTTCATGACATTTACCGAGCTTCTTCTGAATGATTTCGACAACAATTATGCCAACACGGCCGCTTTCCTGGGGACGTGCGCGGGCGTGGAACGAGGAGTGCAGTTCTTCACATCTCCGTTCCTTGGTAATCTGAGTGATAGCGTTGGTCGACGGCCCATCCTGTTTATGTCCCTGCTCCTGCATCTGGCCTCCCTGCTGGTCGTGGCCGTCATCCCCACGCGTCACACAGTCTTTGTGTATTTTATGATTAATGGCGGCTTCAACGTGACGTATGGAATGATCAACGCAACCGTCGCAGATCTATGCACCGCCCAGGCAAAGACAGGGAAGGGGGAGCTGGCTCAACAGTACGGAAAACTGGGCATGGCTGTGGGGCTTAGCATGATTCTCGGGTACGTGGATTTGGTTGGTAAGGAGGGTAGTGGTGTTTGTGTTTTTTCTTCTGTCAAGACGCAGCACTTTGTCTTCACATCCTGTAGCTCTGTTGACGCATACCCTCCCCTCCTCCCTCTCCTATCCACCCATATCACACACACACATCCACAGGCCCGCCATTGGCCCTGTCCTCCAAAAGATGAACGTGCTCTACCCCGTCTACCTCTCCCTCCTCTTCCTGGTTATCTCCCTCGGCCTTGCGTGGTTTACGCCCGAGAGCCTGGACGACAAATACCGAGCGGGGAGTATCGACTGGAAGAAAGCCAGCCCGTTCTATGCCCTTCGCAAATCCCTGAAATACCGTCGCTTTGTCTTCTTCGCCGCGCCCTTTTTTCTTTCCCAGCTGTCGGAGGGGGTGTATCACTTTATGGTATTGTACACCAAGGTCCGGATCGGGTGGGATTTTGTGGCTTTAGGCATATATATCTCGATTGTTGGCATATGTCTGGCGGTGGTACAGGGAAATTTAAAGTTTATCGTCCCCAAGATAATTAGCGAGAATGGCAGTGTGACCACGGGGTTGCTTGGGCATGCGGTGGCGATGGGTGTCACGTCGATGGCGAGCGAGGGGTGGATGATGGGGCTGTGCATTATACCGCAGGTGCGTATACGTTTCTTTTTTCAAAATCGAGCCATTAACTTCCCTTCCCTCCTTCGTACTCTTTGTATCTTCCTCTCTCCCTCTGTCCCTGGACGATAGATAGCTTCGATACTTACTGCATTCATAAATGCCTCTTCCCTCCCTCCCTCTCTCCCTCCTTCTCCCCCTTCCTCCGCCAAAGATGGTTGCTTCTCTGAAAGGGCCTGGTCTAATGTCAGCGTTGGCCACCGGGGTCTCCCCGGAGGAGCAGGGGGTGTTGCAGGGGTCTGTATCCAGTCTACGCGTCCTGAGCAAAGCGATAGGTGGACCGTTATTCGGTGCCGTGATGGCCTTCTCCTTGAAGGAAGCAGGGGGGGAGGGAGGGAAGGAGGCAGGGGCAAAAGGGGGGTGGATTCTGGGATTGCCCTTCATAGTGGCCGGGATCTTCGATTTGGTGGCGGTAGCGATTTGCTTCGGTGTGTTTAAAGTCTACGGGGATTTGAAGGAGGGAGGAGGGAGGGAAGGAGGGTCTAATGACACGGACATGATGATGGGGAAGAAGACAAAGAATAAGCACAAGGGATACATGCCGACGGTGGTGAGTGCGAGGGAGGGAGGAAAGGGGAGCTTGGTTGATTTGGAGGCGGGTGATGAGGTGGGAGCCGGGCGAGAGATGGTGAGAGAGGAGACGACTACGACTTGCTCTACGGAGGACGGCGACACAGTGCACAGTAGCAGTGACATTTCCAGCTTGGAGGAAGAGGGGGAGGAGGAAGGAGGGGATGGGAGAATTGTGTTGTTCGGGACGGTGGAGTATGACGGGTTGAATCCCATGTCTCCTTGGTAGGGGGGGAGGAAGGGAGGAAACAATAGGATGTGAATGGTGTTGATAAAGGGGGGAGACAGGGAGAATAAGGGAGGATTTGACTTGAGGAGTGGAGCGTGGCGCGGGAAGAGACCCAAAAATTCATCACGGGGAATAGTGTGTGAGCGAGGAACAGGGGTAGCTTTCGAGTCAGACATTAATGGAAAGGGGAAAGGATTAGGGAAGCACAAAAATTGCACAAAGGATAAGAAAGCGCGCTGAGTGTGTGTGAAACAAATCACAGGCGTATGGGATCCTCATATTCTGTGACAGAGAAATTGATAGGGTGAGGGCAAGGCGGGAGCACCCCCCAAAGAGAGATAGAATGTGACAAAAGAACGAAGCAATGACAGGGAAAAGTCTCACAATCTCACACAAACATTTTCATCATTATTCATCAATTTGCTCAACACCGTCTTTTTTGTCCTTTCATTTCCTCGGATCCTGTCTACGCCCCTCACGCCTTCCAGACTTTCAAGACCCCCTCGTCCCCGAAGGTCACTACCACGTTCCTATGCGGATGATGCGCCACTCCAATCACTTCCTTCTCCCCTACCTTCACAAAGCTCTCCAAATCCCCCCTTCCCAAATGAAAGGCGTACACCACTCCGTCCTCTCCTGCACAATACGCATACGTCCCCTTCGGACTCAAAGCCGCCGCGGTGATATCCCCCCCCACCTTTTTGCCGCTCGACATACTTTTAACGACCTGGCCTTGCGCCGTGGTCACATACGCGGTCGCTGTGCGATTGGCAACAAAGAACAAGTCCGTGGGGCCTGGAAGCGGGAGGACGGTGTGGACCATGGCCTCCATTTCAGTGACTTTTTCCATGGCGGGTCTAAAAGTATGGAGGCAATCACTTGTGCGCGCGTCCCAGACTTTGACGGTGCCGTCACTGCTACCGGTGAGGACCCGGCTGCCGTCCTGCGTAAAGCAGACGCAATTGACAAAGGACGTATGGCCTCGAAATTCCTGAGTGAGAAGGAGGGAAAGAAGTGAGGTGAAAGGGAAGGAGGGAAGCGCGTAATGCAATGTCTCAATCGACGAGTGTACGAAAAAAGAGAGAATATGGACAGGGCGGATAATAGCGGTGATTTTTCCAACACAACAACATCAATCTTTTGTACCTTTAAAACTCTTCCAGCCTTGATCCCGTGCAAGCGCGCAGTGCCGTCAAAAGAAGCCGTGGCCAACTGCAGCGAATCGCGCGAGAACGCAAGGGAGGTAATTCCCTTAGCATGGGCAGGATCTAGCTTCCGCAGGCACTTCCCACTGCTGATTTTCCAAATCTGAAATTATACCGGGGGGGAACAGAGGTTAGAACAAGTTATGTTATACTTAAGACCCAAGACCCAACCCATTACGCACCTTCACAACCCCCTCCGTGTCCCCCGTCGCCAGCATCTCGCCATCCCTCGAAAATGTCAAGGACAAAACCGCCGTATCGTGCATCATCAACTCTTCTCTTGCTTGGTACGGCAATTCCTTCCTCAGTCGACAGGTGTCCGGGTCCCAGACCTCTACGAAACCGTCGAGGGAACCCGTTACTAGATGTTGCCCGTCGGGCGAAAAGCGCGCGCATTCCGGGTGGGTTTTGGAGCCGAACTTGATCTGTCCCATCTGGGTTGAAGCAAAGTGAATGTAATGCGTGTGTTGGTACGTGTACAATTGTATTGTCAAGGGTAATGTGTCCATAATTCCACTGTATCATCTTCAAACTTAATTAAAAAAGAAGTCTGTGTGTCGCACCTGCTTTTTCGGGGGCTTTTCCATTTCATCTTTGCTCCGCGTGCGGGCCCCGCCGCGGAACAAGTCGTACCGCCTGTCCTTGGGCAAAGTGCCCTGTAATTGCTGATATTTTAAGGCTTGTTGTAGGAGGGAGAGAAGACGGGAGGGAGGGACGACGGAAACTTCAGCGGCAAGGCTGTCAGCAATCTCTTGCCGTTTTCGCTCCTTGTTGATACCGTATGTATAAAGCTCATGCGCGTCGTGGATATTGCGATTCAAAAAGGTCTCGAGGCGAAAGTAACGGTCGGGTTCTTGAATTTTAAGGACTTGAAGAGGCTCGGTTGTTCGGAGCATCTCACGAGCTAAGTCGTTTTCGCGCATTTCGATGAGCTCCAGGCAGACCTAGTCGGAGGAGAGGAAGACAAGGAAGAAAAGACAGGTTAGAGGATGGTCTCAAGAGTCCAAAAATTAATGACTTAAGTCAGATCTCCCCTAAAAAATTCTCCTCTCCCGTCGTCCTCCCCCCCCTCACCTGCTCATAAACCGCCGAGAGCTTTTCCTGAGGAAGCTGTAGGCCAGCGACTTGCGGCAAGACCGTGTCCCAGCGGCCTTGCGTAATGTCAGCGAGAAAGTTTTCCATGGAGTCTACAGTATTCATGGCAACTTGGGCCTCGGTTTGCAAGGTTTGAAGGGTGTGGAGGAGGTGATTTTCCTTGCAGAACTGGAGGATGAGCTTGATGACGTCCGAGGCCTCCACCTCGTAGACGCCCGAAGCGGACGAGGGAGGGGGGGCACTCATAGTCGTGGAGATGGTCAGACGTGACCTGTGGTGTGTCGGAAGGGAGGAGAAGATGAGCGGGAGCATCGTTCATGAGGAGGGACGAGACAGACAACAAGTAGGGCCGGTTCTCCTTTGCGAAAGAGACCCTTGTCAGAAGCATGATTTTGGCCAGCGTCTTGCCCGGTAAGGGACAATAGACAAGTCCCCGTAGATAAGGAAATTGTTGCTTACTGGTTCATCACTCAAGGGCTTGCGCAAGAAGTTGCTGGGTGCGTGAGGAAGGCAGGCAACACTAGCCCCTTCCATCGCTCCTTGTGCACTCGATCCTGCGACTTCGCTTTATCACTACCGCCTCCACTGCACGAGAAACAAGTTCGTTGTCGTTCTCGTGGCGGGGGTACCGGTAATATTGGTTTTGCTCTTATGCGCTGTCAATACAAGCAAAGCACTCAGAGCATGAAGAAGCGAAGCTGCAAACGTTGCGACGCGACGCACTTGACTTGGCTTGATACCATGCCCTGCCTCACACATCACAAGCTCACCCTACCGAGATTACCCTACACAGATAAACGCTGTACAAACTTCTTGTCATACTCGTGGTAGTGGCGTGTGTCGAAATCCTCCATCTCCGCCTTTGTAACCCGGCCACAATCCCTCTCATTCGACCTCCCCACTGTCCACAACCATGATTTCATACGCAGGTTGGCGGGCCACAACCGAAAAATGGGCAAGGCGGCCTCCTTCAACCGTAAGGGCGGTGGCGATGGTGGTGGCGGCGGCGGCGGCGGAGGTCGATACTTCGATCACGGCGGTGGTGGTGGCGGTGGCAGCGGCGGTGGGCCGAAGCGCTATGTACGTACCTCCTCTCCTCCCTCCTCTTCCTCTCCTTATACGCTCCGTCGTCCCTCCCTCTCCCTTTCGGACAAAGCTTTCAATTTCCCTACGAGCTGTGTCAGGATGAACTATGAGCCCCCGTGCAATGGCATGCCAATCCCCACCTCCACACTTAGCCCCGCTTACCTACCCCCTCCGTCCTCCCCTCCCCACCCTACACCTAGTATACCCAGCGCCCCCCAAGACAGCACTATCCTATCTCGGCCGGGCAGCAAGCGAAGAAGAAGGCAGGTTTTCGTAAGCGAGACTATAACAGTCATAGCAACAATGGCAACAATTACGCTTACCGACAGAGGGATGGTCGCTTTCTGCCACCTGTGAAGACGCACCAGAAGCACGGCAATCTGTTTGATGTGATGCCAGCAGGGATGAAACGACTCAAGAAAAGCGAGAAACGCGTGGGGGCAGCATTAATAAAGGCATTGACACCGGGTGAGATGGATGGAGAGGAGGGAGGGAGGGAGGCAAGGGGCGGGGAGAGGGAGAAAGGCAGGGTCTCATTCGTCCTATCCACTCCCAGGAAAGGTGGCATCCGGTGCCGGTACGCGTCCCCTCCTCTTCCCACAACATCACACTCATATCCCTCACATCCCCCATCCCATCTGCAGCCCTTCCACCCGACCCCCCCCCACCTTGGAGCCAAATCGACAAGCGCCTGGGCCCAGATCCTCTGGTGGTGGATGAATGCCCGTGGCTTGCCTCCCCACTCCCCCTCCCTCCCTCTCTCCCTGCTCAGGCCACCGACGCCGACCCTCCCTCCCTCCACGACGAATTGCTCGCTTTCCAGAGATACGTCTCTTTAACCCCGACAGAGATGACAGGAAGAGCAGCGGTTGTTGGCTCGCTCCAACGCGTGATCAAGGTATGCCTACCCCTCCCTCCTTCCCTCCCTCCTTCCCTCCCTCCTTCCCTCCCTCCCTCCCTCTTTCCACTAACCCTTCCCTCCCTCTTTCCTTTCCTCTCTTCCTCCCTCTCTCCTACCTCGCGTCCTAGAGTCACTGGCCTGAGGCTCAAATTGCCACTTTTGGGAGCACGGCGGCGTCGCTCGCTACATTTTTAAGTGACGTTGATGTAACGGTCTCGGGCTTTCGGGAAAGCAAGCCGAATAAGGGGGGTAGCAAGGGGAGGAGGGATAGGGATAGGGAGGGGGAGGTAGTTGTGGTGGCGAATGGTAGTGAGGAGAAAAAGAAGAGTGAACGGAAGGAGGAGGCGGAGGAGGAGGAGGAGGAGGCGGAGGAGGAGGAGGGAGAGGAAGAGGAAGAGGAGAGGGGGTGGGGAACCGCGGCGGATGGAGATGAAGAGGAAGCAGAGGGAGAGGAGGAGGAGGAGGAGGAGGAAGACTTTGCCTTCAATACTCTTGTGGGAGGAGGAGGAGGAGGAGGAGGAGGAGGAGGGGAAGGAGGCGGAGGGTTTAATACAACCGTGATGAGTAGGGATATCCAGCGTCGGTGAGTACAATATGGTGGAAGTGGGGGGGCTTTCTCCCTCTCCCGTTTCTCCTTCCTCCTTCCTCCTCCTTCTCCTCCTCCTCCTCCAACTTCTTCTTCTTTTCCTCCTCCTTCTCCTTGCCTGGGTCATTTTTCTCCATCCATCTTCATGACCGAGCTTGACGAAGACGCACCAGTAGACCAACGCCTCCCTCCCTCCCTCCCTCCCTCCCTCCCTCCTCCCTTCTTTCCAGAGACCTCCAAGTCCTCTACCCCCGCCTGATAGAGGAAGCGCACGCCTTCATCGACGTTGAGTTTAGGCCCAAGGCCCGCGTACCTATCATCTATACCAAGCACATCAGTGGGGTAGGGAGGAAGGAAGGGAGGGAGGGAGGGGAGGAGGGAGGGAGGTATGATAGACCGGCACTTGAGGAAACGCCCTTGCTCACCTTCCTTCTTTCCCTTCCTCCTTCCCTTCGTCCTTGTGTCCCTATAGTTGGAGGTGGACATACGCGTCGCCCCTCCAGATCACGCGGCCATCTCCCTCTTGCGCCAGCTCTCGGCCATGCACCCGTGCTTCGCCCCTGTCGCAACGGCTCTCAAAGTATGGACCCTCCCTCTCTCCCTCCCTCCCTCCCCCCGCTCCTCCTCCCCCCCGGCAAGCTGGACCCCCCATTCCACTGCGGCCTGCGCAGTTACAGCTCCGCAGCGCACCCGTCCG
>Ga0160420_100342_pt1 | contig 22576 bp, 24 predicted proteins | sample CelAP2metagpilot_FD_108197 | JGI IMG/M metagenome (GOLD analysis project Ga0160420, IMG submission 108197) | Phycosphere-associated microbial communities from algal ponds in Kailua-Kona, Hawaii, USA - Cellana AP2-5-5 metagenome pilot | ecosystem: Engineered > Artificial ecosystem > Aquaculture >... | reverse complement strand
TGTTGTTGTTGTTGTTGTTGTTGTTGTTGTTGTTGTTGTTGTTGTTGTTGTTGTTGTTGTTGTTGTTGTTGTTGTTGTTGTTGTTGTTGTTGTTGTTGTTCTTCTTCTTCTTCTTCTTCTTCTTCTTCTTCTTCTTCTTCTTCTTCTTCTTCTTCTTCTTGTTTTTGTTGTTGTTCTTCTTCTTCTTCTTCTTACTGCTTATTGATTTATTTCCTTCTAGCATGAAATTTCTCTCGGTATATGCATCTCCGTAACTTTCCACAATCTATGCGGCATCGGCCACCTGCTGCTCCTCGTCCCCTCCCTCCTTCTCTCCCTCCTCCCCTCCCTTCATATACTCCTCCAACCCCAGTCCAAAACCTACTCCCTGTGACCCTACTGCTGCTGTTGCCGCTGACGGCACCACCGGCCCTCCCTCCCTACTTGCTGCCTTCCCTCCTCCCCCTCCATTCTTCCGCACCGCTGTTCCAAAGCCCTTCTTCTTCGGCTTCCCTCCCTTATCCTTCTTCTTATCCCCATCCTCCGCGTTCAGTGCCGCAATCGCGCCGATCGCCGGATTTTCCCCCCCTTCCTCCGCCGGCACCTCATTGATGTCCGTCGCTGTCCCTTTGGCCTTCATGGTCTCCCAAAGGTTCTTCATTTTATTCCGTTTTTCTTCCCACATTTTCGCCTTGGGCGGCCTCAGGTCGAGTTCTTCGATGATTCGATGTGTGACCCGTTTGAGGCATTTGATGCCATCGTCTTCAGCGCGTAAGACAACCCGGACATCGGCAAGGGCGTAGTTGGCCTTTCGGGCATCATAAAGTTCGCGGAGGACGGCGACTGGGTCTGGCGCTTGTTTAAGTAGGGGACGTTTGGCAATCTCCCCTGAGGCCTGCAAGCGAGCAATGATCGCGTCTGGGGGTAGGTCAAGCCAGACAAGTAGTCCGCTATGGAGAAACGGGAAGTTTTCCTTGCGTTGCATGATGCCTCCACCGGTGCTCACGACTGTTTGGACATAAGTCTGTAAGGCGCCCATGCCCAGCGTCTCTTGCTTTCGCCACGTTTCCTCCCCGTCTTCCTCAAAGACTTTCGTGGCCGATTTCCCCAGTTTTTGCTCGATGAATTGATCCAGATCCATCCATCTATAATTAAGCCCCTCAGCTAGCATGCGGCCGAGGGTCGTCTTACCGGAGCCAGGCATGCCGACAAGGTAGACATTAACGCCTTGGATCCGCATTTGTATCTCGCGGAGCTCGGGGAGGAAGTCAACACCGTTCTCGCTCTTCCAGCTGGCGGCTTTTGGATCCATGAACTGTGGGCGGATGTTGCGATGTGGATCTTTGTCGGAGCCAAATTTACCAAAGTTGCTGTTACCTAGGTCGGTCAGACCCCAGATAGCTGCGTTTTCATCGGGAGTGTTGGGTCTCGTGCCTTCATCGCCATTTTCATCTTCGTTGGCGTTCGAGGAGGAGGAGGAGAGACGGAGGCGTGATTGGGAAGGAGGAGGATGGCGGTGCAGGAAGAGGACAAAGGAAGAGGAGGAGGAGGAGGAGGAGGGAGGGCTGCGGGTGGTGGGACGGAGGGAGACTATTTGCGGGAGAAGGAAGGAGGCGGAGGGCGATGTAGAGAGGGAGAAGAAGGCGTGCGTGCATGACGCAAGGAGAAGAACGAGGAAGAGGGACAGGGCATGTATTATCCGGGGTTGGTGGTGTTGTGCAGGCGCATGGCCCATCGTCGTGGACGTGCCCCCTCGCGGCATGGAGGAAGTGGAGAGATAGGGGAGCAGGGAGGCAGGAGGTTGACTGGTTCTCTCTTGGTCCCTGTGATTGGTAAACGTGGACATACGGACTGTATGAGAATCAAGGGTGGTTGGAATACGGAAGAGGTATGGGTACAATCAAAATCCTTGGTAATGTACTACAAGGGAGAGGGCAACGATGGGCAAGAAGGTCAACGTGAGGCACAACATATCATCCTTCCCACTTCCAAACGCTCCACCACCACATATCTCAGGGTCCCGGCGAATGGAAGAATGCGACTTGCTAGTGCAGCATGTCGTCTTGTCACAACCTCCACAATTACGATCACCACGTCTAGTGTGAGGCACATGAAAGGTGCTTCTGACTTGAAGTGTTGTTGGATTGAATGGATGGTGGAGAAAGAGACTGCCCTCATCCATTCCGCTCATCATCAAGGGTTCGCCCGCCTCCACCCTCACACACACTTTCTCACACATTGTACCCCTAACGCACCGTACAAACACAGCTGCAATCCCCACAACTGCAACCATGACGCAGATCGATGTGCCCAAGGCCCTTCAGCCTACGTAAGTAACCCTTTCTGTTTATTCTGGCGGTCTGTCGCCATCCCTCCCCTTCTTTCATCCCTCCTTCACACCATATTTATGACCATCTTGCACATCTCTTTCCCTCCTCTCCGCTCCTGTCAACTGTCTCCTACCACCCTCCAACATGCATATGTCGAACCCCTTCCTGACTCCCTCCCTCCATTCCCTCTCCTGCAAAACATCACAGGGACCAGGACATGCACAAGCTGGTGTATGCCTCTGTGCACATCGGCACCAAGAATTCTGACAAGCTGATGGAGCCGTACATCTGGCGTCGACGTGTGGACAACACCTACGTCCTCAACCTTGGCAAGACCTGGGAGAAACTTGTACTGGCCGCCCGCGTCATCGTAGCCATCGAGAACCCGAAAGACGTCATTGCCATCTCTGCTCGACCTTACGGCCAGCGCGCTGTGCTCAAATTTGCGCAGTACACAGGTGCTCAGTCCATTGCTGGGCGATTCACGCCCGGGACCTTCACAAATCAGATCACGAAGCAATTTCGCGAGCCGCGTCTGTTGGTGGTGACTGACCCCCGAACCGACTCCCAGTCGGTGCATGAGGCCTCGTATGTGAACGTGCCCGTTATTGCCTTTGCCGACTCGGACTCCCCGTTGCAATACGTGGATATCGCCATTCCGGGGAACAACAAGGGTCGTCTCTCGATTGGCCTGTTGTACTGGCTTTTGGCGCGGGAGGTGCTGCGTCTGCGAGGCACCATCAGCAGGACGGAAGAGTGGGATGTGCCCGTGGATCTGTTTTTCTACCGCGAGCCCGATGAGATCGAGAAAGAAGAGGACAAGCCCGCAGCCTTCGCCACCGAGCCGGAGATGCCTGACGCGGCACCCGTCGCCCCTGGTGTGGATGACTTTGGCGTGGTGGGCGCGGGTGTCGTGCCTTCCTACGGTGAGCCTGTATCGGCCTCGTGGGATGGGGCAGCGGCGCCTGTGGATCAGGCCGGGTCATCTTCTTGGGAGCAACCGACAGAGAGCGGATGGACAAATTGAGGGGGGAGGGAGGAAAGGGTGGCGATTGAGCCGACATGGCTGGTGGTGCCGCTGCGGTGATGGCTGGTCGAGGTCGAGGGGGGAAGGAGTGTGGGGAGGAGGGTATGACCTTTGAAAAGGGGACGGAGAATAGGATAGAGGAGGAGGGGAAGAGGTGGCGCGTCAAGCGACAGAGGAAAGGCGGTGAAGTCTGACCCTTGAAATTTCGATCGCATGGTCAAGAAATGGAGAGGAGGATAATGAAGGGGAAAAAGGAAAAGACAAGAACCCTTTTCGAAAACCCGCCGTTTTTTGTTCTCCTGAACGTAATTTATGTTATTTTTTTGTGCTCTATGTCGATGAAGGCGTTGTGCGGCTGGGTGTCCAGATATGCTCTTTGAACGTCGAGACCACCGATAAGACTGAAGCTGGACGTGAAAGAGAGAAGATGAAAAAGCTCAAAGCAAAAGATGGGATCTTTTTTGTTTTGTGATGTGTGCGTCCTTGTGTATGCAGGCTAGCTGACTTAAGGAATTCGGTCTTCGACTTTTAGTTGTTGGTGGTGGTGTTGTCCTCTTACTGTGCATTGCTCTCACTCTCTTTCTTTCCCCCTCTTTCTCGGTGTGACTCTCTCTCCCTCGCTGCGTCACTCTCTCTCCTTTTCTGTTGAATTCTCTGTCTTCCTCTTCTCCGTCTCTCTTTTGAGACACCGTCATTCTCTGATGCTCGTATCCTCCCTCTCCCTCCTTCCCTTTCTTCCTGCCTTCCTCGGTGTCTCTGTCATCTATTCACTAGCGAACGCGACTAGATTCTGAAGCTATTATTTCCCAATGCACCTCCTCTGGATGGGCTCTTCTCTTACTCTCTATATCTGTGAGTCTGTGTGTCTGCGTGCGCGTCGATCAAAGAAAGATGCTTCACACATGTCTTCATTCCTTCCCCAGCGGCCTCGTCCTCGTCCTCGTCCTCGTCCTCTCGGGCTATGTTATTCTTGGTTGCTGCTTCCCGTCAAGCCCTACTACCATCTCTCCCTCCCTAGCTTCTTGCCTGCCTTCCTGTGCGCACCTAAATCTGTATTCGTATCTACTGAATGAACCATGAAGACTCACATATAATGAATTACTGGCTTGGTGAAAAGATAGTTGACGCCACATGCCGCTATCCCTGCCGTCATTAATTCCAGAAACGCCCGAAGAGAAGGGGGCCATGAAGGAGGCAGTGATGAGTCAGGACGAACCATGCGCAACATTTTGGCGATTGAATCAAAGAGGTGCACACTCGCAAACAGACACCGCCACATCTCTTCATTCTCCTCCTCGCCCGCTCAGAGGCAAATGCTGCATCCTCCCCATCCTCATCCTACCCCTCCCTCATCCTACCCCTCCCTCATCCTACCCCTCCCTCAGTCTCTTTCTCTAACTTCTCCATTCTACTCCGCTTGCTTATATGTTGTGACATGCATGCTTCCCTCATATCCATCTCCTCCTCTTCTGTTTCATGTCTCCTGTTCTCTATACAAGTGAGGAGCAGCAAGAACCTCCTGCTCTCCTCCCCGCTCATCTTTCCCTCCTTATCCTTATCAATCTTTCACCCTCACGCAACCTGTGTCTCTTAAGTTGCATTAAATCTTTTCATCCCCTCCACCCATCGCATTCCACCCACAAACCCCGTGCACGAGCGTGTGCTCTGACTTTCACAAAACCATATCCCTCTCCCCTCCCTCCTTCCCTTCCTCTTCTCTTCGCCGAGGACTATAGCTTCTCCAGGCACTCGAACTGAACCACCGAATTTCCTCTTATCACCACCAAACCAATGTCGTTCTTGTCAGGCGATCCGTCATCCACCGTCTCGTCCAACACAATGTTCATGAACTGATCAAAGCCGCGTAGTACACCAGTTACCTGTGGGTGAGGAAGGAGTTAGGGGGCAGTGACTGAGAATGCTCATATCAGCAGATAGGTGCACCGCGTCTCTGCTGCATTTGCTTAAGCATCACTTCCCTACCCGTCATATACACCGCCCCCCGGCCATCGTCTGTCTGGAGTCCGTCCTCCCCACTCCGACGAAACCCCTCAAGGTAGACGACCTCTCCCTCCCTCCCTGCCTACCTTGCGATTGCCATTCAGCTTGAATGCTAGCTTCTTGTCCAAGTACTTTTTGAGATCTGGTCCGCCTGTCTTGCTCATTGTCTACTGCGTATTCCTGAAAGTGAATCGAGTAGATGCCTATGTGACTGACTGCTGGATGTGGTTGCTGTGACCGCTGCTGCTCCCTTCTTTCTCTCTTGTCGAAGTGTTCGCCGGCCTGTGTAATGGAGGGAGAGAGGGAAGGAGTTGGGCAGGAGTAAGTGGGTGGCACATTGGTTGGCTCCGCCCTCAGAAAATGCAAGGAATCTACCGCCCTTCGCCTCGCTCTCGCGCCGCCGAGTCCCGACAACCACCCGTTGACTTTTCGATGGAGGATCGCGACCCATGACAGCAGGAGTGAGTAGTGAGACTCCTGTAAATAGTGGACATTGACTATTGAGGTACACTGAGGGACACAAAGCAGGAAGGTCATCCCTTGTCCTGTTTTGCTTTGTTGCGCTTTCGCTTCCGATAGTCATCGCAGGCCGCCCGTTCGTCTCAGGCCGGATTGCTATGAAGCAGCGCACGGCCATCACAACACGAGGGACAAGCAGACAAGTGGGTCGTGTCAATTTGCTGAGCACCACCAGCCTGCAAACAAACAGCATAAGTAGACACGACAACCACTCAGAACGATTGAAAAGTCATTTACCTTGTATACTATTGACACACAAAGGCAGACTGACTCCTCACATCCTTCCACTTCGTTTCTTCATCGTATTCTCCGCACCCGCCGCAGGAGAACTTTCACACGCGGTTGTGAACGTTCCTGCAGCAAATCTTGACGGATGTTTCGAGGCAGAGGATCCCTGAGAAAAGTGTCCATCAAAACTCGTGGTTTGGCCCGCCATTCTCACGCTTTTGTAATGGCTTCAGAGGCGTGTGCGTGGGTGGTTGGTGTGTTTTGGTAATGGAAGGGTGCTGCCGGCTTGAACATCCTTGGTCTTGGCTAAAAACTGCCACTAGGAGAAGTAAAAACTGAGATTGTGGGATCACCAAATGCTCATAAAATGAAATTGGGAATACTTTTGCTCGAAATTGTTGTTGTTGTGCCATCTTGTGCTTGATTTGTCGTCCAAAATCGAGTTGTAGAACTTCTGAAGGCGGCGATGCACAACAAACATCCAAGGTAGGAAAAATGAGTTACTTTCGAGAGAAGAAGAGCAACGCAGTCTCGCCCGAAGCCTCTACTGCACCACTTGTATCCTCACCAGACCGACCATGCGTCCTGTCCGCAACACCTCCGTTCCTTTTGTGCATATCCACTCAAGACTGTCGTGGCCTTGTGCATGAATTGTATGGTGTGGGACGGGTCTCTTGGTCGCCCCGCAAACCCTAAGCAGCATTCAAACCCAGGAGAGTGAAGAAGGGTGCCTTTTTTAGCTGCTTAAACACCTCGACTCACCAATTCATGCCCTGGTTCCGCCCAGAGAATGCTGTTATGCTTCTTTTATCAACCATCTTTCATAGGGCGTCTAAGTCAGCCAACGCGTGGTTCGGCTCTAAGGGCGCAGCGAAAGCTGTCGTCGTTGCTTGCGCACGAGCTTCATCATGCCCCTTGGCTTTGTTAGTTATCGCGTTGCCCTTGTCAAATATGTTCATGGAACCTTTCCTTGCAACCTCGCGTTATTTCCCGAGATCTTGGGCAAAGGATGCGTGTGGATAGGAGAGGCGTGGGTCTTGTAAATGGCCTTGTTTTGGCCACTTGTGTGGATGGGTTCGTGTTGGTCTCCATCTCCGGGTATCCGACGGGCAGGTTTTAGACGCTTTCGCGTGCGGGTACTCAAGTTCACGACCCAATATTATGTTTACTTTTATCAATACAATATACAGATCGAAAATTGCGTCCCAATCCATACAGCAACGACGCTGACATTCTCCGTGGCGCCCTCGCGGCCCTTGGGCCTCCCCCCACCACGGTTAGCAGCAGCAGGGCTTCTATTCGTCGCCGTCGCACAGCTTAAGAAGGATTAGCGGCAGCAGCGACAACAATACGTCTTCGCTCTAAGCAGAAAGACAAAGCCGCCTGTGAGTTACCAAGGCAGTCACCAGCGACAGCATCGCCAAGACAACCATGAAGCGTGAGGTCAAAGTCCGCACAGTCGACATCTGGAAGGCTCTTCCCGTCGTCCGCTCTTTGGAAGATGCGGAGCAACGCGGCAATAACGGCGACGATGATGACGACCTTATGCAGCAGCAAGCCCCAGCACCCCGAATTCGTGGACTCGAGCGCTCGTCCAGCACTAGCAATAATGGAACCCCTGCTCCTGCCAGTCTCGAAAGTGCCAAAAGCATTACGGCAACAGGCCTGGCTCAGCCGAAAGCCAAAGAGATCCCCGTCCCGCAAATAGATACTTCGGCGGAATATGATAGTGTCATGGTGGAGGCTTCATTTAAGCTGCCGGAGTCGTATATCCGCACGAAGAAACTCCCACTCCTCCCCCCCGGGGTCGAGATTGAGGGATTAGAGTACAATTTAGAGTTTGAGGACGAAGAGTGGTTGAGTGGGCATAAGGTCATTGGCCCGAGCGGTGAGATGGCGGGGGCGCTTGATGCGGATAGGATGGAGAAGATGATGGATGAGCTTGAGAAGGTTACAGGGGCAGGCGAGACCACATCTCTTGCAGACGCGGAGTCCGTGCTGGAAGCACGGTTGGGCATGCAACCAATCGGGTCAAACAAGACGGTGATTGCGGAGGTGTGGGGGTACTGGGCGGCGAAACGCGCGAGATTAAAAAAGCCATTACTGCGACGGTTTTGGCCTATTACGTCCATTAATGACTCAAACCCCCATTTGGTCTTTAGGCCCCGTGAGAAGGAAAAGTATAAGCTGCGGAAGCATCGAAAGAACGATGGGGAGGCTTATCGACGCTTGCAGTTGTTAAGGAGGGATTTCGGGCAGGTGCAACATCTGCTTAATATGGTCAGAAAACGGGAGCAAGTCAAGCTGGCCAGGCTCAAGCTGCAGGAGGAGCAGTACCTGCAGACTATTGCTGAGATGTGCGGGCAGGCACGCAAACCGAAGATACCGAAGGAATCGATGTATACAGGGAGGGAGGGTGGAGGGGGAGGGGACTTCAAGCTCAAGATTCGCTTGCCCTCCATGGGATTGGTACTGGGGGAGGACGGACGACCGAGGAAGAAGCGGGTGAGAGACGAGATGGAGGGGATGGAAGCTGGGGGAGGAGGAGGGCGACGAGGACAGGTCGCTGTGGAGCTGAACCCTGAGCAGGAGCGGTTGCGGAAGTCGGTCGCGTGTGGGTTCAGGGAGAGGGAGGCTGCGATGGCCACGCCTGATTACTTGCCTTCGTTTATGGAAGAGTTCAAATTTCGGCATCAGGGGCTTGAAACGCTTCCGCCGGCGCATCGGACGAACAAATCATTCTTGCCGTTTGCAGATGAGGCGTCCACGACGTATGCCTGGCGGGCATCGAGGCGGGGGCAGGGAGGAAAGATTGGGCACGTACGCAGTGGGTTGGTGGCGGCGCCGCGCTGTCCTCCGATTGATTATGACGGGGAGGAAGACACGAGTGTACGGTATCGGTGTCGGGCGCGCTTGGCAAGAGGGGGTAGGATTGTGTTTGACCGAGTTCCGATTGCCCCGGGCTTGCCCGCGCCCTTGACATTGGCGGTTGGAGAAGGAGTAGAGGGAGGAGCCGCAGCAGCGGCGAGCGAGGAGGAGAATCCAGCGGCGGTCGATTCGACAAGGATGTCATTAGGCTCTTCGGTATTGTTGAGTGCAGGGACCAAAATCCCGCATCTGGATAAATATCCGACAGTGGACTTGGTGGCTGGCTCGCTATTCCAATACCCCAAACGTTATCGAGAAATCAGCCAGCTGCTTGATGACAACGAGGAGGAGGTGTTGGAGATAAATCCCGCAGCGCCTTCGGATCCGGACTCGTTTTTGGCCCTGCCGCCGCGACCAAAGCCTCCTGAGACGGATGCGGTGGTAACATTGAGATTTGCTTTACCGGTCTAAGCAAAGGGACTGAAGTAAGAGGTGATGGAGGAGGAGATAGTATTAGAGGGAACGGTGCATTTGAAACTATCTCGTAAGAAAAAGCAACACATGACTGCTAGAAAGTATTGGGATGTTTATTTTTATTTTTTGTATTCATTTTTTATGTCTGCACCCATTGGATGGAAAGTTTGTCGTTTGTCGTGTAATCACAGCCTATCCTGCGGGCGCGTCCGTGTGGCAGAGTAGCGGCAGCTGCAACTGCTTCTGCTGCTCCTGTAGCATGCGCAATCATAAGCGTGAAAAGGAGTGCAGCATGTGTTTTTGGTGGATTCGCTATGTACGTATACACATGGTTGCTTTAATCGATTTGCTTCTACTTTCTTCCCTTCCTCTCCCTCCCCCCCTTCCCTTCCTCTCCCTCCCCCCCTTCCCTTCCACGCTCCCCTCCCTTCTTCTAGTTATCCCGACAACCGCAATATAATCGCCAGCACCCCCAACGTGATACTCACACAAATTAGAAGCAACGACAAACTTGGCTCTACTTCCTCCCTCCCCACCTTTTGTCTTGCCCGCCCTCCACCTGCCTCCCCTCCACCCACCCTTTCAAATAGCCCCCCCAAAAGCCCTACTCCCCCACCCTCCGCACCTCCCTCTCCATTCTCTTCCCTCTTCTTCCTCCGCTCCTCTTCTTCCTCTACGAATTCCGGAAACAACTGTACAAATACCGAATTTGTCAGATTAAACGCCATAGTCCCTTGCGCCAATTTTCGTTTTTGGGCGGCGCTGGTTTCGATGCTCCCGAGGGTCGGCGCGGAGTCAAGCATGAAGGCCTGCAGACCCATGAGAATGGTACTGACAGACCACATAGGGTTCCATGTCTCGGGATGGAAGTCGGACCTAGGAAGGTAGAGAAAGAGGGAGGGAGGGAGGGAGGAAGCGCAGGAGCAGGAGGGTGGACTTAAATACGCAGTAGGCACAATTATGACATCGGGAAAGCGGTAAAGCCAGAAAAATGTGGGGAAAGAAGAGTTTGTCCAATCGCATACATTGAGAGGCAGAGGCGTGTGTTAGGCTTGAAGCGACCGGACGGGGTGAGCATCAGAATGGAGGGAGGCTTGAGGGGGTATTCAGGCGGAAACTTGAGCTTGCCGTGGTAGTAGCCGCCTTCATACGGGCTGCCCCTGGCCCCCTTTAGAACGTAGTGCCAAATAAGGATGTTGCTGTTGAGAGAAGGAGGAGGAAAGGACCACAGGGAAGGCATAAGCATTGTTATTGTATTAGAGAGACAGGCTCTTGTTCAACGGTGCCGTATAGCGATGCTGCTACTTTGTCTGCGCGCTGCTACGAGGGTTTGAGCGCCACACTTAACGTATATATATATCCACCAAAATACGCATGCCCGCTCGCCCATACAAGTCGTCCATACATGCGTGGAGTCAGCAAAACACAGAGATTAAAACACACCAAGCGACTAACCTTTCTAAGGGCCGGGCTGTTATGTTCTCTACCGGGTCCCGCTGTAGCGCCACGAGCTCCTTCCGGAGGCGTTTGGCAGACAAAGATGTGGCCATGGGGACTAACACTGTGTAATGTGGGTAATGGTTGGCGTGAGAAGCGTGAGATCGATGATGTTGTGTGTCTTTTTGGGTGTAGCAGTAGCAGCATCATTTTTGTTGGCGAACGTGGTATGCAGGACTCGGAAGACCAAGCAAAGCAAGGTAGCAGCAGCAGAAGCAGCAGCAGCGGCGGCGAAGGCAGTTGCGGAGGCAGGAGCAGCAGCACCATTAGGCACGTTCTTGAGGCTGTGATTGTACGCGTGTTTGCGGAGGGAGTGCCGCTTTGTGGGCAGGCAGTAGAGGCATCCGAGACTTCCGGGTCAGCTTGGGTGCTCATCTCTGCTTTAAGTTTCACGATTCACAGAGAACCTCGGCAAAAGCAAAACGCCAACGCTCCTGCAGGAACACAATGAGGCACCCTTATGTGTTTACAAGCTAGTTTATCTTTTTCCATACTCTGTCTTGTTTTTTGCTGACCACGCATCATTCTTTCTTTACAACTGTTCCGCGCGTTGCCTCTCGGTCTCTGACTCCTTCACTTATCTAATTCTTCTTGATAGCCCCGTTCCGAAAGTCCGAAAGTATGGTGTTGATAAATAGGCAGTAGGAATGCGGCCTCCTTCGAGTTGCTCTTCCTGCATGGCCCCAGCTCAGCTTCGGACATACACTCTCTCCACACACATACAATGGTCGACACGGCTTTATTTACCATTCTACTCACCCTCCTTCCCCTTCTTCATACCTCTTACTCTCCTCTATCTAAATACCAATAGGCACAACCCCGATCGCTTGCAATGACAAGGCGGCCGCCTCCTCGTCCTGGGGCTCCACCGGCGCCGAAGCCGCCAACTGGCCCTCCTCCACCTCCTCGTCCTCGTCCTCTCCCTCCTCTTCCCCCTCAATATCCTCCTCTACCTGCTCATCCTCCTCGTCATGCTGCTGTTGCTGGCCCTTCCCCCGACCTTTCCCTCGTACGCGCCGTCCTACGCTTCCTCCCCTTCCTACCCCCCTTCCCCTCCCCGCCCTCGGGCGTTTCCTCCCTTCCCCCCCCGCTGCTGCTCCTGTTCCCCCCCCTCCTCCCTCAACCATAACCAAGGGCTCTTCGAGTGGAACAAGGACTGGCATCAGGGTGAGACCTACTCCCCCCGTGTCCCTTCCTCCCGTCGTGCCATCCACCACCAACGGCAACGGCGGCGGCAATATCACCATAGCTGCTGTCCCCCCGCCGCCTCCTCCTGCTCCTCCTTCATTCAAACTATAATTGCTGCTGCAATTGAGAGAATTCCCCACTACCCCTCCCCTCCCTCCCTCTCCCCCCTTCCCCTTCCTCTGCCTCGGCAGAGGTACCGAGTGCACCATACCCTCCTCCTTGTGTTCCATACACCTCACAGGTTTCCCTCCCCCCCCCCTCCCTCCCTCCCCCTCCCCCCGTGCGTATACCGGCTTTTTAAAGCATCCCTCCACTTCACACCGACGACTCTTCATATCCCTCATCCCCTCCTCCTTATGACGGGTACACCTCGTCGCTCCCTTCCCATCGTCAAAACCAAACGACGGTTGCGTCATGCATCCTTCGGGGAAATCGCACAACTTATGAGCCACATTCACGTGATGCTCCTCCCTGTGGCCCCGACAGCGCACCGGCTTCTTCAACCCCGGTTCACCATACGTAGGAACCTTTCCACAGCCTTTCACATCACACCGGCGGGAGACCACGTTCACTTCTCCTTCCTCTCGGTGCTTCGCGCAATGTCGGGGCGCTTCCCCAGGATGGGCATAGGATGGCTGGATCCGACACGACGCATCGGCACATTTTTTACTCACCACATCCACCATCCCCTCCTTCTTGTGCGAGGCACACGAGATCGCCTTCTGGCCTTCGTGTCCGTAGTAAGGAAGCTTCTTGCACGTCTCGACATGGCAGCGACGGGTCATGCTCACCATCAGGGGCCGTTGATGCTCGGCGCAGACGATGGCCTTCTTGGTGTCAGGGTACCCGTAATAGGGAGATTTTTGACAGCCCAGTTCTTCGCACAGGCGGTGGGCTACATCGAGCATACCTTCTTCCTTGTGCGTTGCGCAGCGAGTCCTCCGCTTCTTCCCGGGGTCGAGGGGGTCAATCCACCCATAGCTGGCCCGCTTCACGCACGCCTCGAAATCACACAGGGAGCCAGTTACGTTGATCATTTCGGCCTGGCGGTGCTCCGAGCAATACAGTGCCTTCTGACCCTTGAAACCATAATGTGGTCGCTTCTGACACCCTTGTCCGGCCTCACATTTTCGGTTCACCAAGTCTACCATCCCCATCCCCTCGGGTCTGTGCTTAGAACAGAATTCGGCCCGTTGCCCCTCATTCCCGTAGATAGCGACTTTTTTGCAGCCCTCCGCGCCACAAAAGCCCATTTTTAAACCCTTGAGTGCATTTGCTGCCCCAGGCGCGCCTCGGGGGCCGGCGAGATTACCACTACTACTGCTGCTGCTGCTGCTGCTGCTGCTGCTGTTGGCGTTGCTGTTAATGAGATTGCGTCGAGTGCTTGTAGTGATGGGGGACGAAGCCGACGAGAAAGAGGAGGAAGGGGGAGGAGGGAGAGTCCCATCCGAGATGGAGGGGGGAGAAGGTGTGCCATTTGTGGAAGAGGGAGAAGATGGGGAAGTGGAGGTAGACGATGAGCGGTCGTGGTAGGCGTTGTTACTGTTGGGAGAGGAGGAAACTGTGCCGTCCCCAATATGTTGTTCTCCTTGTTGTTGCCGCACCTTCTCCTGTTTCACCTTACGCTGCTGCTGCTGCTGCTGCTGCTGCTGCTGCTGCTGTTGCTGCTGTTGCTGTTGCTGCTGCTGTTGCTGTCGCTGCTGCTGCTGCTGCTGCTGCTGTTGTAGTTGTTGCTGTTGTTGTTGTAGTTGTTGCCGCTGCTGCTGCTCTTGTTGTTGTCGCTGCTCCATGATGGGCTGTGGGACAAAGGGCGCAGTATGCAAGGGATGCTGGTGATTTTGAAGGTGGTGGTGCTGCTGCTGGTGGTGGTGATGATGCTCTCCCTCCCCCCCATCTCCCCCCCCTCCTCCTCCACCACCACCACCCATATGGGATGGCGCATGAAGATGCTGGTCATGATGCTGCTGTTGTTGCTGCTGCTGGTGTGGGTCGTGGGGGTGCATGAGCATGTGGGGAAGGGTAACGTGGAGCTCTTGCGCTGCCATGGTAAGGTGATGAAAATTGGGGTGGGGCTGATGAGGGAGATGGGGAGGCATTGAGGGATGGGCACTGGGGGGCACCATCTGCTGCTGCTGTTGCTGCTGCTGCTGCTGCTGCTGAGGATGGTGTTCTGTGTGATAGTCGTGCTGCTGTTGTTGCTGCTGCTGCTGCTGGGCATGCTGGTTGCCAGAAGCGATGATAACGTGCGGCAGCTGGTGGAGTAGTTGCTGCTGCTGCTGTTGCTGCTGTTGCTGCTGTTGCTGCTGCTCGCGGTCCTCCACCATGATCTGAGGCGCGAGGGGAGCGTCGGAATAGTACTGCTCTTGCTGCTGTCGCTTCTGCTGCTGCTGCTGCTCCTCCTCCTCCTCCTCCTCCTCCTCCTCCTGCTGCTGCTGCTGCTGACGATACCGCTGCTCTTGTACGTGTTGTTGCTGCTCCTGCTGCTGATGCTGCTGCTCCGGGTGGCCATGGTGCCCATGTTGCTGAGCGTGCATCTCTTGCTGCCGTTCCTCCTGTTGCTCCTCCTCCACCTCATACATGGCGTGTCCTTCACCCCCTCTTTCCATTCGAGCCGTCCGTCCTTCTCCTCCTCCGTCTATCTCCCCACCGTCAGCCATAATCACAACACCCGATAAATCATCCTCTTCCTCCTCCTCTTCCTCCTGGTGCTGCTGATGCTGTTCCTCCTGAAGCTGCTGATGTTGCTGTTGCTGTTGCTGTTGCTGTTGCTGATGCTGCTGTTGCTGTTGAGGGCTCAAGTGATGAAGGTGTTGCTCTTGCTCGTTCTGCACTGCAGCCGCCGCAGCATTTACCGTCGTCGTTGTAATGGTCATGGCCGCCACGGCTTCTGATTCAGCCTCGCTCCGCGAGCGTCGCTTCTGAACACCCACCGCCCCAACTAGCACGCCATTCATCCCCCCTCCCTCTGCCGGCCCCTCCATCACAGGCAAAAGCGACTGGTGGTGGTGGTCATGGTGGTGGTGGTGGTGGTGCGGGTCGTCGTCCTCCTCCTCCACCACGCCTTCCGTGGAAAAGTGGTGGTGATGACGGGTGTGCTGGTGGAGCATGTCTTCCTCCATCCCCTCTCCCTCATCCTCTTCATCCTCGTGAATGTTCACCGTGTGAAGGTGGTCGTGGTGGTGATGGTGGTGGTCATGTGTGGTCTGCTTTTGAGAAGGAAGGGAGGTGATGAGTAAAGAGGGGGGGGCGAAATGTTGCCGAAACCTGGGATTATATCAGCACAGGGACGACTTGTCCTCTACAGTGCCTTAAGTACACACAATAAGCACGCAATAAGGGCACATTATACTGCACACTTAATGCCTCCACCACACCCGTGATAGGGGCAGCTCAACAAGCACTGGCAAGACTCATGCAAAAGTATCTTTCGCCTGGCAACCAACCAATCGACAAACCACACGCACATCCTTGCTCACCTCGTCCATGATTGCTGCTGACCGCACCCTTGTGCGGGGCAGTAAGGTGCCTGTCTTCTGCGCGCTTTTTGCTGCCTGTGGCGTGAGGGGGGGAGTGGGGAAGGAGCGTGTGTTGGTGTTAAAGAAGATTGGCAGAGTTCCCTCGAAGGAAAGGCAAGAATGATGATGCCTTGAATGTCGTGGATGGGGTGGGTGGCGGCGCAAGGCTGGACACCAACATGCCGTGGACAAGCAGCCGAGAAAAAGGAAAGCGAAACGCAAAAATGTGCGTGTTGAGTACGCAAAGTGTGGCATGCAAGACATGCAAGGAGTGCAGGACGTAGGGAGCACAGAGTGGGTGGAGAAGAGCGGTGGACTCTCGGGCGACATCTGCCTGTTGTTGGCGTCGACTGAGACCGCCTCAACATCTTTTGCACCTCATCAATATCAAATTGGCAATTCTAGCATTAGTATGTCATGGCTTTGCTCATAGGTCTATCATGCCCGGTTGTCCATTAATATTTTTGTCCCACATACACCCAAAAGCCCGCTCGTCTGGCTGCGCGAACAGGCCCATCAACCCCAACCTGAATGTTTTTTTCCTTCTTCCCATCGTCCGCCACGGCAGCCGATCCTTTGCCGAGCTCGTCCCCACTGCGTGTTGGAAGAGCATTGACACGTATAGAAGCCCCTGCCTTGTCGGCTGCCACGGCGTACGACTCTTTTTATGGCAGCAATCTTACCCAGAAGCTACGGGACAAATTTAAGCTAGTGGACAAACCGATTGTCTTCCACTCTAGAATCTCGTCGTCAGGTTATGGCCAGCAACAAAAAATGTCACATTCAAAAGCAAAGAAATATGCGAACATGACTGCACCACCTTTGCCACTTATCCTGCCGCGGTATCCGATGGAAGACGAAGATGGGCCGCCAACCGTGGCCTACTGGAGCCCTCGAGCATGCGACATTCCTGGTCCCTCTTCAGCAGCACATGTGACGGCCTCGCCTCTCCTAGATATGGCTTATAGTTATAAGGGTGATTTATTGGCCCTCGCAGCCATGGACGGCACGGTTCAAGTTTTTCCCCTTGCCAAGTCTCGTCGCCGCCGACCCCCTACTGTTTTCTCCGCATCAACTGCTCCTGTGCGTTCCGTTTCCCTCAGCCACAGCCAAGAGCTGGTGTTGGCCTCTTCGGACGATGGGATAGCCAGTCTTTTTTACATGGGGGAAATTTGTAATCGCAGAAATGCGAGCATGAGCCGTCGTGTCTCTCCAGTGGTCCGCATTGACCCTTCCTTTTCATCTCCTCATATGTCGAAAAAGCAAAGCGGAGGTTGTCGCAACGACAGTATCGGTGGCAGCTCCAGTTCCTTCACTTCGATATCAACGGTATCAAATACAGCCCCGTTTCCTCCCGCCGTCACCGCTGTTTCATTCTTCTATCTGGATAGATACATACTCCTCGCCTCTCAGAATAAGCTCTCCCTGCATACCTACCACATTGCAATACCCGCCAAAGACGCCTTGATCCGTCATCATCACAGCCGCTCCCTCTCCTCCTCGTCTTCTTCAACTAGTCCTGCTGCTAATGCAACTCACACATTCCATGTGTGGGTACACGATCACGCCCACCAATTAACTGCTGTTGCTTGTCTCAACAGCACCCTCTCCCCTCTCATCCTCACTGCCTGCTCCGACCGCTCCTTCTCCCTCCTCGACGCCACCCATGGAAGCTTCTTGCGTACATTTTTTGACGCGCATGCCCGTCCCATCCACTCTCTAAGCGTGCCAAACTCCTCTCAATTCGTCGCGTCTCCCTCCCTTCCTCCATCCCACCTGGACGTGTTTGCGAGTGCTGCTGCTGATAGCACGGTATCACTTTGGGACTTGAGAGCAGGAGCTGCCAAGATTGCTTTTTTCAATGATCATATCAATCGACGAGAGAAGATTGGAGTCGCCTTTTCACCTTGTGTCAGATTTTTGGCCGTTGGGAGTGAGGATGGTGTGGCTTACGTATATGACTTGAGGAAGGGGAGGGAGACGGTATATACCACTAGCACTAGCAGCAGCAGCAACACCACTAACAGCAGCAATAGCAGCAGCACCAGCAGCGAGATGATAAATGAAGGCAAGGGAGTTGACAATGAGGAGGATGGAAGGGAGAGGCGGTGCCAAGGAAGGAAGGGAGGAAGGGCGGGACCGCCGCCTCATGGCAACGTTGTTTCGTGCGTGGCTTTCAACCCGTTGCATCCCGAGCTGGTGACTGGCTCTTACGATGGAGGGGTACGTTTTCACGATCGGGGTGAGTGATAGGTTAATAAATTTGTTTGTGAAGTGGCTGGAAGGAAACAAGTCGTTCTGGCATTTGATATTAAGTGGTCTATGTGCTAATATTCATTTATTTTTCTTTATTTTTGTTTATTTTCATGTGTTCATAGTATATCATTTGTTTCAATTTTTAAGAGGGAGTGCGGTAACATCAAGAATGCAAGACGAGAAGAGAAAATGCTAGATGTGCATCTAATCGCGATGCAAGTACCTCTAACTTCTACACCTTGCTTTGCCACAGAACATGACAACAATGGCGGGTAGAGAAGGAAACATCTTTACCGTCCGCTCACGTGTCTCCTGTTGTGTTTCTGTGTCTTTTTGTACATTCTTTCTTCCTTGCTTGTTTTCTCTTCTTAGCCTTGGCATGACAAGCAAACGTCATCACCACACGCGCCTACATCTCCGTTCTCCCCATCCTCATCGTCATCCTCATCATTAAGTTCCTCCTCCTCCTCCTCCTCTATCGAAACCGCCGTCATAGGGCCCCTCCCCTCCCCCCCTACTTCCTCAGAAGCCCCCTTCCTCCGCTTCTTCAACACCGGTTGCTTGTCCACCGTGAATTGAATGGCGCTCGCTGCCGGCTTGGTCCGAAGGTAGTACATCCCCGTCTTGAGACCCTTCTTCCAGGCGTAAAAATGCATACTTGTCTTGAGAGAGGGAGGGAGAAAGGATCGAAGGGAGGGAGGGAGAAAGATAAGTTGGTAGATATGACTGAGTGATGAAAATTCAAATGAGACACAAAATTCTGATCGCACAAAGCGTAGCATACTTCCCTCACTCTCTCACTCTTTCCCTCTTCCCCTCTCTTCTCTACACGCACTCACCAAACGACTGTAATCTGGCTCTGCCATAAACGCATTCAAACTCTGACTCTGGTCAATATACGCCCCTCGATCCGCTGCCATATCAATCAATGACTTCTGCTTTATCTCCCACACCGTCCTATAAATTTCTTTCAACTCTTGCGGCAGCCCCGGCACACGTTGGACTGACCCCCCCTCCGCCACCACCGCATTGCGCACCGCCGCCGTCCACAGGCCGCGCGCCGTCAAATCTTGCAACAAATGAGGGTTGACGACAATAAATTCCCCCGCCTTAACTCGACGCGAGTACAGGTTAGAAGTATAGGGCTCGATACATTCATTATAACCCAGAATCTGCGCTGTGGAGGCCGTGGGCATGGGCGCGAGGAGAAGTGAGTTCCGGAGCCCGTGTTCCTTTATCTTTTTTTTCAAGGCGGCCCAGTCCCACCGGCCACTGTCAGGGGTCACCCCCCACAGGTCAAATTGCAGCTTTCCCTCACTTGCTGGGCAGCCGGGATAAGACTCGTAGGGCCCATGTTCCCGCGCCAGCTCCATTGAGGCCGAGCAGGCCGCAAAATAAATTGTTTCAAAGATCTCTTTATTCAATTTACGCGCACCGGGGCTGTCGAAAGGCAAGCGGAGCTGGATGAAGGTATCGGCCAGGCCTTGCACTCCCATACCGATAGGACGATGCTTCTTGTTACTTCGCTCGGCTTCTGGTACCGGATAGAGATTCCGGTCGATGATCTTGTTCAGATTTCGGACGACGACCTTGGTAACATTATAAAGGGCGTGGTGGTTGAACGCCAACCTATCGCCCTCACCGCCCTCCATCCCCTTCTCCCCCGCGAACGACGACATGGCCTTATTAGCATCAAAAATCCCCTCAGCACCCTCCCCACAATCTGCCGCAGGCATCACAAATTTGGGCAGAACGATCGAGGCCAAGTTACACACAGCCACCTCCTCGGGGCTCGTATACTGGATAATCTCCGTGCACAAGTTCGAGCTTCGAATCGTCCCTAAATTTTGCTGATTGCTCTTAAGATTACACGCGTCTTTGAAGAGCATATAAGGCGTGCCCGTTTCGATCTGTGAGTCCAGGATGGCGAACCACAGGTCTTGCGCACGCACTGTCTTTTTTACTTTCCCAGCTTTTTCGTATTGCAGATACAGGACCTCAAACTCTTCGCCATGACAGTCGCCCAAGCCAGGACACTGATCAGGACACATCAATGACCAAATCCCATCTTCCTCCACTCTCTTCATAAACAAATCGGGAATCCAAAGCCCGTAAAAGAGGTCGCGCGCCCGGGCTTCTTCCTTCCCATGGTTCTTCCTTAAGTCAAGCACCTCGAAGATATCCGCATGCCAAGGCTCAATGTAAATAGCAAATGCTCCCGGTCGCTTCCCTCCCCCCTGATCGACATATCGAGCAGTCACGTCAAACACACGCAGCATGGGCACCAAGCCATTACTCGTTCCCTTCGTTCCTTTGATGTACGCTCCGTGCGCGCGAATGTTGTGCACAGACAAGCCAATCCCACCCGCCGCCTTACTGATGACCGCGCACTGTTTCAAGGTGTCGTAGATCCCCACAATCGAATCCGCCTTCATAGTTAAGAGGAAACATGAAGACATCTGGGGGAAACGCGTCCCGGCGTGAAATAAAGTAGGCGACGCGTGAATAAACCACTTATTACTCATCAATTCATACGTCTCGAGCGCCGCCTCTAAGTCATTTCCATGAATCCCCAGCGCCACGCGCATCAACATATACTGTGGGCGCTCCACCACCTTTTTCCCAAGCTTCAACAGGTAAGATCGCTCCATTGTCTTGAACCCAAAATAGTCAAAGAAATAATCGCGATCGTGATGGATGGCCGCGTCCAATACAGGGCCATGGGTGTGAATAAGTGAGATAACTTCATCGGAGATAAAACCAGCCGAATGCCCCGTGGCACTATCTACGTACTCGTAGAGCTGCTGCATGGTCTGTGAGAAAGACGGGTTTGTTTCCTTGTGCAGGTTCGAGACAGAGACCCTGGCCGCGAGCCGGGCATAATCTGGGTGATCGACATTCATATAGGCAGCAGTCTCGGCGGCAAGATTATCAAGTTCAGCCGTCGAAACACCGTTGTACATTCCTTGAACCACCTTCTGTGCGACGCGGCCAGGGTCTACGTAGGCGGTGTTAAGGCCTTCACAGAGGCTGCGCAGTCGACGAGTGACCTTATCGAAGGCCACAGGTTCCTTTCTCCCGTCGCGTTTCACCACGTGCAAAAATGGCGCCTCGCCACTTTTGTCCTTCAGAGATTGAAGAACGTCGCTGCTGGTCGCGGTAGAAGTGGTGCTGGAAGGAGAAGAGGAGGGGGGAACAACCTCTTCGTCGTTGCTTGCCGCAGCGCGGGAGGGCTGTGGGACGCCAGGTTTGCGAGTGCGGGGTGTCGCGACAGTTCCGACAGAGTCATGCCGTCTCGTAGTGGCGGGATGGGGTGCCGCTCCTGAAGCGGAGAATGGAGGTTGTGGCGGTGATGGGGACGCCCCTGCCTGTAGCAACAGACATGTCAAGCCTAGCGTCAGCAAGCGCAAGAGGGCAAAAATAGAGCGCTTTGGCTTAGCCAGATTGCAAGATGCCGTGTCCTTGGTCGCCATGACGCTCGCTTGTTTGGCTTGACGATGTGCTGCTGCTCCTTCTCAGTCGCCTCCACCCTCCCTCCTCCGGCCCAAACGCTCCGTAGCCGTAGAAGAACAAGTTGCTTGCTGCTGCTGCGGGAAGCAAGGCTGTGCGTTGCATTGGAAGGGACAAAACAGGTTATTGAAAGATCGTGACTCGAGACTGCTTTATTATGTTGCATCTAGAGATACAATTTGGCTTGTCGCAGCTTGTGTGTCTCTGTGCATTGCGCGTCGGGTTGCTGCAGGAATGGCCAGGCAAGCGAAAAGAACACAGCTAAATGATGATGTGACAATGAACTGACTTCGGAACCTTACTACCACTCAACAGATAAAGAACATGCACGCCACAACTAAGACCACAGTGGAGGGTCTTCGCTCAAGCCTTGACCACTCGCAGCCTTCCTGACAACCTCCTGGCTGATGGCTTTTCGAGAGGGTGAGAGACGTAAAGCTGCAACTGATTGAGGAGGAGATCAAGGCCGAGGTGGAGAAATTAAGGAAGGAATGGACGGAGGGGAAGCACCAGTTTGAGGAAGTTGCCTCGGATAGTATGGAGCTGGTGGGGAGGGGGAAGGAGGGAGGACGGGAGGGAGGGAGGGAGGGAGGGATGGAGAGGAGGGAGGGAGGGGTAGAGAAGGAGAGGCTGCATAAAAATCAGGCAAGAAATCCGGACGATGGCTGAGCAGTTTACGCTTGTCACTCAAAAGCCATCGTCCACCGGCTCCCATTACGATACCATTTGTACACAAGCTGGTGTGGCTTTTGATGCCCTAAAAAAATCAAAAGTCGGAGACAGAAAGGAACACTGCGCATCAGCAAGTTTATGGGTGATTGTTTCTTCTTTCTGATTTGATGGTTACATTTTTGTGAAATTGTAATGAATCATTCTTTTTCGTCGTTATTCCTCGCTCCTTTACCTATTTTTCCTCGTTCCTCTTCCATGGCCCGTCTTCCAAACTTTACCACACCCACAGATTTTCTCCTCTCTCACGTCTTCTCTCGACTGCATCTCATACATCATCATTCAGCACCAAATCCTCCGTGTGCTCCTTCAGAAACTTGTATCGCTCCAAAAACTCCTTCTTGCTCCGTTCCTTTTCCTCCGCCCTCGTAAACTCCACTTCACCCTCCCCCCCTTCCCCCCCCCCCCCCCCCCCCCCCTCCATCCACCCGCCCCCCCCCCCCCCCCCCCCCCGC
>Ga0160420_100341_pt1 | contig 22609 bp, 24 predicted proteins | sample CelAP2metagpilot_FD_108197 | JGI IMG/M metagenome (GOLD analysis project Ga0160420, IMG submission 108197) | Phycosphere-associated microbial communities from algal ponds in Kailua-Kona, Hawaii, USA - Cellana AP2-5-5 metagenome pilot | ecosystem: Engineered > Artificial ecosystem > Aquaculture >... | reverse complement strand
CGGTGACAAGGCTCGTTATGGTGATTAAAACCCCAAAAAAGTAAAAAGAGCAAAAAACTTACATAACTTTCTGTATAGTCCGTACGGTTTATGTTATTTTTGGTGTTTTTGCATTGATTAACGCGCCGTCGTATTGTCTGCGTCAGGGTCTGGACCATTCATTGGCTCTAGACCACCTATTTCGCTTCGTCCTCCTCCCTCACCCCACCACGAACACTTCACCCCGGCAGGTCGGCTCGTAATGGTGATTAAAACCCCAAAAAAGTAAAAAAAGCAAAAAACTTATATAACTTCTGTATAGTCCGTACGGTTTATGTTATTTTTGTTGTTTTTGTATTGATTAACGCGTTTCGCGCTTTGATGATTCAGGAGTGAAATATGGGTCAAGTATCGTCGGAATCGCGCGTACTAACACGAAAATACAATTTGTTTCAGTCTTGGCACCATTCCTGAGGCTCCGGGAGGGTTCCCGATTATCCGCATGGCGGCATATTGCCAACTATCGATACTCTAGGAATCAAACAACATCTGTTCAGGATGGAGACACCTTCTTGAGGTCCGCATCGGGCGTGATAGTTGGCAAGAACCGAGTTTCTGCCTCCCCAGCAGTTTTGTCTCATTTAGATTTTTCTCCACGGAAGCTTAAAGTCCGTAACACAAGCGCACATATGTGCCATTTGCATGGCAGCTAAATCGATAGCCCTGGAATCGGACATACACTTTACATGGAGACTAGTGTGCTTTGTATATTCAAATTTGAGGTCGCGCAGCGTACGACGACCTGGTGAGGCCCAATTACAGTCTCTGAAGCTCAGCTCTATTCACTTCCCAGAGACTTTACGAGTCCCACGCACAAGCAGACAAGTATGTCAGATACAGCTAAATAAAACCAGGAACTGGGGACATGCGCTGCATTGTCATAATGTAAGGAACATAATTGAGGGGGGGAAAGGAGGTCCTAACGGACTATACAGAAAGTTGTGTAAAATTTTTGTTCTTTTCATTTTTTGGAGGTCTTGATCGCCGCTGGCACGATGACATCTACTTCTATCATATTTATGAGCACCAAAATGAACGCCCCGGGTGACGGGATTCAGCCTTCTTCGCTTCCCGTCTAAGAGCGCCCAGTCCGGGAGAAAAAGACCACATAAGTGCCGCCCGCAAATTCACCCAAATAATCGAGGATCTGTAGATAGTGTAAAGAGTCCTTTATGAGGTCGGAATCGCGTGCGCGATGTAAGGAGTGTACTCAGATGTAGTCCAGTGATCCTAATTGACACGTGCGCCAGATTTATCTCAGGTCCACCGATTGTCCAGGACTCGGGCTGTATGCAGATAACGTGAGGCTGCAGTGAGGAAGAACCTGCAGTGGCACGCACGAGGAAGCAAGTTGGTGACATCCCATACGCAAATCATGAGCGCCCATTGGCCTCCCAGGTGAAAGCAAAAGCAAGATCATCACGATTGACAACATTTTGTATGGGTGCTTTCTTTCTTTCATTCTTTGTCATTTTTATTTCATCGTCATTGATAGCGTATGCTCTTGAATCCCTGCTTTCCCCTTTTACCTATTTCCCCCCTCTCACTTCCTAATCGGCCTCCATACTCTTCATCACCTCACCCAACATATTAGAGGCGGGACCCGGAAGTGAGCCTTGTGCCGCCACAGATTCGAGCAAGTGTCTCACTAAGTTCAAATCCACATCGACCGGTGGTAGCTCTTCATCTTCGTCCACATTCTCATCTTCTTTCTCGAGTTTGTCACGCTTTTCACCGTCCCCATTTGCACACGCACGTGGCACGCGGTCAAACGTATAAGCCAAAGTCGTGCCCTTCAGCTCCCGTTCCATCTGTGTTATGTACGCCTCCATCGCTTCCTTCTCCCCCTTCTCTCCTTCCCTTTCATCCTCTTCCTCCTCCTCGTCACTATCGTCTTCATCGTCGCTGTCCCCTCCATTCCAACTCTTCACTTTGACTTCGCGTGTGTACACTCTCTCCTTTGAACGACCTACCATCTCCACCTCCTCTTCTCCATCCTCCTCATTGCCCAAGTGCATCCCTCCCTCCGTCCTTCCCACCATCATCCCCGCCCGCGAACTCCTCTCTATATCTCGCCCTTCCAAAATGTCCAATAACCGACTCACATCAAAGCTCACGTCCTCGCCCTTCTTTGCAGCTCTAAGACCATTGCCATCGTCACTGGTGCTCGCTCTCCTCCCTCCCGTTATCTCCGCTCCCTCTAACCCAGCCATGGCGCCTATAAAATGCTTCATCCCCTCTACCATCGATTTCAAGTCCTCCCCCCTTCCATCCCTCCCTCCCTCCTCCTCTTCCTCTTTCTCTTCCTCTTCCTCTCCCTCCTCTTCCTCCTCTGCATCCTCTTCATCATCATCGAAGAACATCCTTCCTTCTCCTTCTCCCGTCAAAGGCTGCCCATACTTTTCCAACAACTCGTCCAATTCCCCCGGCACAATTTCCATCCATTCCTCGCCATCATCCGCCCGAAGCTCCGACAGCGCCTGTGCAAAATCCTCCACTTTCATTTTATCCCCCTCTTTTAGCAATATTTCGTCGATTATCTCATACGTCTCCTCCCCTCCGCCGCTCTCTCCTGCTGCTCCTCCGTTTTGACAGCTGGAGGCTCTTCTCTCCTGAAAGGCCTTCTTAGCAAGAGTCATCCTTTCCCTGTACTCCTTCGACCCCTCCATGGCTCCATCCCAAAAGCCCTTCCCCTGCAGCCGTGCCAAATACGCCTTCCACTCTTCCTGGCCTCCCTCTCTTCCTTTTTCCTCCCCTTGCTTACTTCTCCAATAGAGTATCTCCAACCCACACGCCAATCGCACTCCTCTTGACACTGCTGCTTTCATTCGGTCCCTGCCGCGATTCCCCTCTTCCTTCTTCTCTCCCATTCTTCCCCCCCTTTCTCCTCCCATCGTCATGACATCAGCAATAGCGGTCAAATAGGCCTTTGGTGGCTGCAATTCGTCCGCCTCCACCTGTCCAAACAAATACCTCGAAAAAGTCACACACACAGGCACCAACGGCCTAGGTTCAAACCTCAGCTCCCCTCCCCCACCCCCTCCTCCCATCCCTCCTCCTCCACTTCCCCTTTCTCCTTTCATCATTCTCAACAACTCTCCTGGTTCTCGGGATCGCAACGCCCGCACAGCTGCTGCTACTAGATAAGGTCGCTCCCGTAAAAGCACAGCAATGGATAAAGGGAGATAGCAAGCAGCACGGTGCTTAGACCCTTCGATGGCATCGGGATAAATGCCGAGACGCTCATCCAGTACACCATCAAGCCAGGGTGCTACCGTCGAGGTAGGGGAGGAAGAGGAAGAGGAGGAGGAAGCCAAGAGCAGTAAAGCCCTTTGTGCCGTCAGAGGCCGAGTGACTGCGGTCAACGGATGATGCACCTCAGATAAAAAATGAAATCGCCCGCCCCGAATCCAGACACGAAACATACTGTTATCTGGGTCCAACCAATCAGGAATCACCAAGGCAGCTTGAATCAACAAGAAATCTCCATCAGCGTCCCACACTCGTGCCGTTAACCCTAGCGCCGCCAGTTCAGGGTCTGCTGTGGCCTGCTGTAGCAGCCAGACGACAAACCATTCGTCTTCCACGTTCTCTCCGACGCATACACGGCCTTGCAGGAGTGGCAGGGAGGTGGTGGTCAAAGAGGAGGAGGGATAGGAGGGGGAGGAGGAGGAGGAGGAGGAGGAGGAGGGTTCAAAGGTCGGAGAGTCGTCCTCGAGGGGGAAGAACGCGAATGCTTCGAAGTGCCAGGGATACGCTGCCCGATACGTCTCCGTGACGTGCAGCACCCGTGCAGCCACGCACTTCGCTAGATCTGTCGTCTTCTGTTGACCATCGGCATTCTCCTTGTAACCTGTCCCCTCCGTCACGTAAAGCTCAAAGGCCACAAAATCTTCCGCCATTTCCTGTCCGCGTTTCCGCAACTCTGACAAGAAAGAGGCGTCCGGGCGCATGAACTCCTCCAAGGCTGGCTCGGAGCTTGGCGGCGGGTGTGGTGCCATGGTGCTTTGGCAGTGGAGAGGCTAGGTGTATCCGGCCAACGCGTGATGTTTCTTGATCCACCCGAGAGATTGATTGACCTGTGCTTTGAGAGATTCACGTCGTGTACGCAAAGGAGAGTAAATAAGTGCTGAGAATGTAAAGTAGGGAAGTTCAAGAGAAAGAGTACGAAAGCGGGGAAAGTCTGAGCCCGTGCGCAAAGCCTCACAGCCATCTGCACCACACCATCTCAGACTCGCGGCATACACCCCTAAAACTCATCATCATATACATTCACACCCTCCAGTCATAATGACGCCACACGTCCGAACTGCATTAGCTCCGTCCCCTGCCTGCCCTAGCACCACCACCATCACCACGGCGGGGCACTGGAACCTCCCGATTCTCTAAGCCGCCCTCCAAAATAATTTGGGAGCGGTCAAAAGCCTGGGACACTTAATCCCGCCCTCTTGGTAACTCCCGGCTTAATGGTATTTTGCCTGTCCAATGCGCGGCGCGGCGGGGGCTTTACAACCTGCTTCGGTACATGTGGTGGGCTTAAGGGGAGCGAGATGAGGTCAAAATATGTGTCTACTGCGATATCAGACCGATAATTTTAAATATGTGCAGTGATTTGGACACTCTCTGATATCTTCCATCTACCTCAATCCCACCCAGTTATTTCTTCTCTCAAGGTGCTCAACCCTGTGGTCGCGATCGCGGACACTGGTCCTTGCTTCATCACGCCGCCGCTGGAGGGCATGAAGCGTGCCTCCTCTTCCTTCTCACCACACCCCTCCTCCCCCAAGCCCCTCATTTCTTGGAGATTGATTCCACGGCGCGCGACGGGAGCACGCTGTCGCTGGTGGCGATGATGGAGGGACAGTGACCCGTGGTTGTGCGCTTACTCTTGCGCGCAGGGGTGGACCCCACCAAGGCAAACGAGAATTGATAGAGTGCTTGCTCTTTCAGCACACATGCACAAGCATGCGAGAAGGGTGGGGATGGTCACGCGCTCGTCTTCGCAGTAGCAGCAGCAGCAGCAGCAGAAGCAGGAGCAGAAGCAGGAGGAAGAGGAGGAGGAGGAGGAGGAGGAGAAGGAAGAGGAGGAGGAAGAGGAGGAGGAGGAGGAGGAGGAGGAGGAGGAACGGCCGATTCTGCGCTGAGCAATAAGAACCAAGCTCTGAGTAAAATGGCGGCAATGGTGTTGTTAGAGTGGTCAATGCAGCGGGCGATGGTCCTTCGCTTGCGTCGGCAAAGGGAAGGAGGGAGGATGATGAGCGTGGTGGCCGAGGAGGAGGAGGAAGGGAATGGGAAAGGGATGGAGGGAGGGAGGGAGAAGGGGGAGGTTCAGATGTTGGTGGATGGAACGGATGATGGTCAATTTTGGGAGGTGATGCGCTACTACTTAGATACCATGTCCGAGTAAGAATGAGGGCCTGGAGAAGGGGAAGAGAAAGGGACGGAGAGGGGGAGGAAAGAGGGAGGTCTAAAAAATGCCCAGGGAACAGGTGGAAGGAAAGGCAGCGGTATGGGAGGGATACGGCGGATTGATTCTTTTTCATATGGGAAAAGTAAATCGTGATTTTGTAAGTATGTATGATATTAAAATTCATTTGCAAATGGAGGGGAGAAAGAAGTGGGGAGGAAATGGGAGGAAAGCTGGCCCTAGAGAGGACCAACGGGAAGGGGCACAGACGGACGCAGGGTTCACCTCTGTTATGTTCGATTCGAAAGGGTCAGCAGCAAAAATTGAATGTCTTTAGGGATAAATGCTATAAAGAAACATGAGCACCCAATGAGAAAGTAGAGACTATGATACTGACAGGGTATACGGGCCTGCACTGGGCCTGTGGTAGGGCAGGAAAATGTGATTGAAGAGGGGTACGTCCCACAACGACCCTTCGCCGTTCGTAATTTGTACGGTGCAGGTCGTAGCCACGTCTTGTACAGAATGCTGCAGGGGGGTTTCCGTCCACTTAATGCCGAAAAGGTCGTGATGGCTTTTCTGCTACCATATGCCGACACCGCATTTTTATTGCGTCTAGCGTAAACGTTACTGTCTCGCTAATGTACACAAGGGAGATGTAGGACAATTTTTAGTGCTTGATTAAGTTAGCCCGTGCACACAAATCCACTTCATTGCTTGACCTCCCGCCTCGGTCCTCGCCCTCGTCGTCTTTCTCGTCATCCCCAGCTTACCTGCCTGAGCCCGAGACGAGGACCACAACGTGGCCAGCACCAGGACTGTGCCTATTAGGCTGAGATATATGACTGCCTGTAGGTGTGGGTGTATAGTGGTGGCGAAGCGAGAGAGTTAGGCGAGTAAATTTGGAGGGTGGCTACAGTCGGGAAGGCACGATGAGCCATAGGGCACGTATGATGGGCTACAGGGCACGTATGATGGGCCACAGGGCACGTACCTTGTGTTGAAAGAATGCCCAAAAAAGACTCCAGACAATGATCAAGTACTAGAGTATCATATGTGCGTGACAAAAACGACATAGCTAAACTCTAAATTATGTATCTTACCGTTCAGGCCGCACATTTTCACGACCCCTTGGGGAAAACGGAAAGGCTAGGCTCAAAGCTTTCGAATCTTTCGGGGATTCCAGCGTGCGCATGCGTGCGTTTGCAGATTTAATTGGGTTGTACCTTTTCGGACACTCCGGGACAGGGCATGCGTACAAGGGTGTTGACTTCAGGTCATTTGTTGCATGTTGAGCAACAGCTGCTGCACTACCAGTACAGTGGTCTACATGATGTAACAGAATGCCTTCTCCTCCTTCAAAGAGCCGAGATAAGCGTGCGTGGCGTCGCCTCCCTTGCATAGCATTTGGCTTGCTGCTTTTTTTACTGCCGCCGCCACCACCCACACATCCCCCACCGACAACAACCCACCACCATATCCCTCACACCCACACACCCACAGGTGTCCCCCTATGACATCCTGGAAGAGAACGACAGCACCATGGCATCACCAGAGTGGCAGTGGGCATCGAAACAAGCGTGCATGGTGCTGCCTTCCTTGAACAGTATTTCCTTCCTGCGCCACACCTGCCTCCTACAATCATTTCCCTATCCTATCAGCACCGCGGAGACAATTTATATTTGCCCTTGTGCCGTGGACAACACCGCACCCTTCATAAGAAAGTCATTGGATCAGAGGGGGCACCTTGCCTGCCCATCATACATCTGTTCATTACCGGGATGACTTATTGGCGCCTACAATTTGTAGCCCCATCCTACACACCTTTTACTACTGCACGCCCTCCTCGGGGCGACGACCTTTTACGTGGACATCATCTTCATTTGTGTGCCTTGGTCTGTGGAGTTGGAATCGTGATCCTTCAAATAGGCCATTCAACCTTCTTCACCAGATTTTCGCGGTTCTACATGTCCCTCTTTCCCCCCCGCGTCCAAAAACACGGAAATGTTCAAGTCAACTGAGACTGCTTAAGCTAATCGAACGGATTGGGCCGGGCGGAAGAGATTGCAGGGAACTCTGGAGATGCAATGCATGAAGTGTTGTCTTCTCGAGCGACTGGCGCCTGGTTGGTAGCCGACAATAAAGCAGTGCTCATCGAAATCCTGGAGCGCAGATTCGGAGCACGTTCGAAATCATCGTAAGAGGATCACTCCTGGTAAATAAGGTGTGGCATTGCTACCTCCAACGCAACTATAATCATCCAGTTGAGGAACAAATCGCCCTTCTAAAGCTGGACCGAACGTTCGTTACCGCCTCCTTCACTGAAGGGTTAGAAGTTGGACGCCCAATATTAAACGCAGCTTACCGCAAAGTCGTGAAGGATGTTCTCCAGATAAATAAAAGAATTATTTGTTCATTCACCGGAGCAGTGGTGGTAAACAGGTCATCACTATAGCGGTACAGCTCTATTCCACGAATTTGGCAGCGTCGACATGGACCTCAATTGTTTGTCGAGGACGGGATTATGTGTAATTCTGGCTTCGAGATCACGGATTGGAGTCACAGAAAGTGTCATCTTACCGTGTTCAATGCCTTATTGACTGCTGGAAAGGACCTGCGATGTCCCGTAAAAGGCGGCGCAACGAAAACCAGGCGGGGAAAGGGGGGGAGGAGGGGAGAAAGGAGGAGGGAAGGGGGGGAGTAGGGGGGAGGGGGGGAAGAGGAGGAAGTGAAGGAGTAGGAGAATCGAGCAAAGCAGTAGTAGTAGTAGTAGTAGCAGTAGTAGCAGCAGCAGCAGCAGCAGCAAGAGAAAAAGCAGCTGGAGCAAAAACAGCAGCAGCAGCAGCGGCAGCAGCAGGAACAACAGCAGCAACAACAGCAGCAGCAGCAGCAGCAACAACAACAACAACAACAACAACAACAACAACAACAGCAACAGCAGCAAAATCAACAGCAACAAAAGCACGAGCACGAGCAGCAGAAAGGGGGGGGAGGGAGGATGGAGAGGGGGCAGGCGGCGGAGGCCCTGTGATCTAGATCCCGGAAAAGGTCCGATCCTTCATCAACGAGGAACGACGGCTTCTTAAGCCCGGCAAGTCCCGCCTGCCTGCATTCACGCACAAAATCTCAGTAGGGCCAATCTCTCGTACGTGTACCACATATTGCACGGGTACCATCAAAAGTATGTGGAGGTACACGGGAAATAAGGGACAATCCCGAAATGCAAGTGGAGAACGGAGGGAATCCTGGCCATCAGGGCTTTGCAATCGCACCAGTCTCCATCATCAAGCGCCATTATATGGTGGTCGACAACAAGACTTCTTATCTTATACTGAAGGTGGTGAGAGGTACGCCGGAAGAGATGGACGAGGCAGAGTCGGAGGCAGAATGTCCCGCCTGGTTAAAGCGTCTGGCAGGGATGAGTGAGAGTGATTTTCGCGCGGATGTTGATCTTGTAAAGACTGCATGGGACGAGACCTTCAGAGTCAGAGACCTTCGGAATCGGGGTGAGTTTAATGACCGGATTGCGACGGATGGTTTCTCGTTGTCGGTCTATTTAAGCGTGGCGAAAGAGAAACGGGAGAAGGAGCGACAACAGAGGTGGGAATACCCGCAACAGGATGGAGACCCACGCATTGTCGCGATCGATCCCGGTCGTGTCAACCTGGTTACGGCACTGGACTCTCGGACCGGTAAAATTAAAAAGTTGACGCGGAATGAGTATGATGAGAAGGGGTGGATCAACGAGTGCAACGGGAAGTTCAAATCTTGAGAGATTCCACTCCGCGACATAATCAATGCTTTGTCGAAGACTTCGATGAAGATCTGTTATCCTGATCTTCGAAGTGCACATCGGGAGCTGATTAGACAGCATTGCCAATGAGTGTGGGATGCTAGGTGTGAGGAGAAGTTGGCGCGCGAGAGGACTGTATAAGCGGGGAAGCTTTGATAGTTTCTTCGCGGGTTTGATGAGGCCAGGATAAACAAAACAAGTCCGTCATTGCACATGGGGTAGCAACCTTGCATCACAGCGGCAAGGGAGAGATTAACGTTCCCGTCAAGAGGGTGATCAAGGCGTACGAAAAGCATTACAAGACAGTGCGTGTTCCCGAGTACCTGACAACAAAGGTTTATCATGTTTGTGGACACACCTCGATCCAATCGCGAGAAAGGCAGGAGAAGAAGGAGCAGGAGAGGTAGGGGAAGGGCGAGGAGGAGAAGGAGGAGGAGGGATGGGAAGGGGAGGTGCGGGGGAGGAGAAGAGTGAGAGGAGGGGGATGGAGCAAGGATGGTAGGGAGGAGGGGACCGATGGGAGGAACAGCAGGAGCGGGAGTAGGAGGGGGCGGAGGTGTGCAAGCTGGAGCAGGAGCGGGAGTGGGAGTGAGGGAATAAGCGCAAGCAAGAGCAGCAGCAGCAGCAAAATGAGGGGTGGAAGGAGGAGGAGGGGGAGGAGGGGAGGAAGAGGAAAAAGAAAAGGACAAGGACAGTAGAGGTAACAGTAGCACGAGCACTAACACGAGCAGAAGCAGCAGGAGTAGGAGAAGGGGGAGGGAGATGAGAGGGAGGGGGAGGAAAAAAAGCTGGAGGAGTTCGAGTAGGAGTACGAGCAGCACTAGCACGAGCAGCAGCAGGAAGGGGAGGGAGAGAGGGAGGAGGGGGAGGGGGAGCGGGGGAAGGAGGTGTGGGAGCAGGAGCAAGAGGGAGAGGAAGGGGAGGGAGTAGGAGCAGGAGCGGGAGGGAGGGGAGGGAGGGGAGGACGGATGGGAGGTAGAGGATGGGTTGGAGGGGAAAGAGCACCAGCAGCAGGTGCATGAGCAGAAGCAGGAGGAAGAGGATGAAGAGGAGCAAGAGGAGGAAGAGGGGGGTTGGGATTTCACGCGCCGGCCATCCGAGAAATTTGTCGGTGTGAAACCTGTGAACACTTCGCATCTCGAGATGGCAATCGGGCATGCAACATCCTGCGGGCGTTTAGGAGAATGGCCCCTGGAGAAGATCGTCCCCATGGCCTCCGGCATGGTCAACTGCGGCAGGTGATGCAGACGCCAAAGAGGTTGCCTCCCCTCTGACCTCCTCTTCCCCCCCCCTTCTAGCCCTGTATGGGCCATCCGAGGACTTTGCTGGTGAAAAACCTGTCAAAGCCATAAAAACTCGGAAAAATAATGGAAAGAATAACAACTTGTTGTTAATAAGTCTTTTTTTTGTGTGTTATCCTGAGAAGTGGCGGACTTGAGTAAGCACAGCACTGGATGTATGCAGGTTGGTTGGTTGCACGCGATAATTTTAGGTTTGTTGGAAAAAATAACGGCCGCATCGTCGTCGGACGGACTACGTCCTCTCGTACTCTCACTTGTCATTTGAGTTCGGTTACAAAAGTAAGGGGACTCCCATAGATTTAAAGCGCTCCCCGCACGGGGTGTCTTCTTCCATATGTGTTAAGAGAGCCTCGAGGTCTGGTGCCTCGTAACATATGATTGGCCAAGGCTGGGGGCATGGCCAGTGCCCATAAAACTCTCCCAACCCACCACAATCTGTCGTCACTGGTTTTTGAAACATGTCTTCCCTCCATCTTCTCCCATTATGAGAGACGCCCCCCCTCCCAGCACCCTCCTCACCGCAATTGAATCACCGGGTTGACACAAATGTTACAGCACATTACGCAAACTTCAATTGCGTAACGCGACGTCTGATCCATAAAAAGTTAAGTTCATCGGGACCAATGCTTTCCATGGGTCATACCGGCGGTCCCTCAGAGGGCCCTTACCCTTGTCACGAGTTCATCGCGACGCCAATGCAGCTGCACGCCAGCGCCGAGAATTATAACCTCAGCAAAATTGTCTCTATAGACTCTGTACCAGCATTTGATACGGTGAGTTCCTGGTTTGGTTATAGGACCACCAGTAATAAAACACTTTAGCTAAGCGTCCGATTAGTGCATCGCTTTCAATTCTAGGCTATATGTATACAGGGCCCGACGAGGGCAGTCATTGTGCAAAGGTATCTGATCCCCACCACCTCCTACCCACATAAATGTCAGGTCTCCACGGATGCGTCCGAGGCCGCGACGCCGCAGGTCGCGGAGTCTACGGCGACTGCGCAGACCCCCTTGCGAACAACCTGCATCCTCAAGTCGCGATCTTACAACCGGTTCATGTCCGTGCAAGACAGTTTGGACTTTGACAAAATTCTAAACGAACAAGTCCCACGACAATTGCCGGATTCGTTCGAGAAGCGCAACGTAAGTCTGACAGCCTTTGGAGCACTGGTACTTCTAATCGGACTAACTCCCATCTGCACAACCCTCATTTTCCGCATAGTTATCGCAATCCGGAGGAAGCGTTATCAACCAGCCCCATCGTCGAGTAAGTGTGCATTACTATCTTTGGGACAAGACTGTGTCTGTGTTTCGTGGAATTTGGACATGTGTAAATAAGTTTTTGGGGTTCTGGCAATTTTCCAACACACCAGCGCGAACTTACGCACGTTGTCACACACTCCCACATTAATTGAATACAGTCTGATGACTTCATCGGTCATTGTGCCTGCATATTTCATAACGTAGATTGGTCACAGGCTGAATCAGCACTAAATGAGGTATGTTTGTTATTGTTATTGGGGGTGTCGGATGGCATACTCCTGGTACCTTGAGTTGCCAATATATAAATCTGTACCCCTGCGCACACACACACAGTCCCCCTTCTTGACCGTTCGGCCGACCACGGAGCAACTGTTGAAAGCACAATTGGTATGCTATATGAGCGTTTGATTTGATTTTTGTTTTGCCCCCTTTGTGCTCGACTCCTTCTATTTGGTACCCTGTTTCTTGCTGAAATTGCGACATCATTACCAAACCACAGCGCGAAGCCCGACCCATTCCACGAGGCCTGCAACAGTTCCAGAACCTGATGCGGTGGAATCTGGGACGACGGGCTGGCGGTGCGGACTCGTCTTTTTTGAGGGAGCAAGATCGAGCCTTTTCAGACCTGCGAGCCATCATGTCCGAGCGGGTCCGGAAAGGTACTAGTAGCAATGCGACACACGGCACGACTGCTAGAGGGTCTGCATTGGTCAAAAATAGGACTAACAGCAGTAATGGGATCATGACCGTCGCCTCGACAACACTCAGGCCTAGCTCAGTCTTCAAGAAGAAGACGTCGGCAACAGGAGCCAAGCAAAGATCCTGTCCGCGGCCCACTATCCCCACAATCGAAAATACCAAGTCTTCTCCTTCTCCCTCAGCGGCCAAAAAGATTGGCATTGGTAGCTTTACCACCAGCCCTGGTCGGAGCCAAATGGCGCAGTTGACCACCTCAAGCTTGAACCCTCACCGCAGCGACGGAAGCGTGGAGAGCAAGGCTGCGGGCGGGAGCTCTAGCGGCGATTTGTTTTGGAAGCCGAAGCAACAGCAGTCTCAGTATTCTGCCCAGTCGCACGATAAGGTAGCAGTGGCGCGGCTGCCGACTAGTACCATCATGACCACTAACAGCAAGAAGCGGAGTCGGAGGGAAATGATGGTGATCCCGACGGTGGTCGTGACAGCAAACGATGAGATCCATATTGACGGAGAGATGCTACAACCAGGAGGATCCATTTACACACGGGTGTTTGGGATAGCGTATGGCGAAAAGGCGCGGGATCCCGAATGGAGGATTGCCAATGGGATGGTGGACCGCTGCTACTACCGGGGGACGAAGAAGGAGGCCAAGGCCCGGCCGGGGGACTATTTTGCGACAGACCACTCGATGCTGGCCGACTTTATGCGTCGTCGACCTGATGTGCTTATGGATGAGGAGAAGTAGGGGAAGAGTACAGGAGGGGAGGATTGTGCAGATGGGACAGAGGGCTTACTTGGGACATGGAGCAGAAAAAGCGTAGTTGGATTTCTTTTTTTCATGGGTCACACAAAATACACAAGGTGAAATATATACTCTAGATTCTTGTTGAGATAAGAACAGGTGAAGAGTGCTTAACTGTGTGTTACGTGTCTGGGTATATATGATTCTTTGGGCGGAAAGCGTATACGGAAGACAAAGAGAAAAGCGGTAGCAGGAAATTGGAACTCTAGGATGTGGACGCATAACACGCCGACATTCTGGGAAAATCGCAAAACCCAAATTAACAACTAAGGGAAAAGTGTAACAAATGCATGTCGGAATTCATTTTAATCGGTCGCACATCTGTTTTCCCCTATATATCCAACCCTCTTGTTTTCCTTTAATTATCTTCTTGTCCTATTCTATTTTTAACCCCCTAGCTGACTGCGCAGTTTCTCATCACTTGTGTCCCTTTCAAGCATTTTCAGTCTTGTTTCTTCTTCCCACCTTAAATTAATACGTGTTCGGTGGTGATATTTGCTAAATGTTTACCGATCTGGACAAAAATAAGTGATATGACAAGAGAAGATCAGTGAGTCAAGTAATATATATATAAAGGAAAAGGTGAAAGATACAGGGACATTTCACGAAAATATACGGCTTCGCCTTGACCTCTGTTTTGTATGTATGTATAGTTTTCGTTGGTTCTCTTGCGTCGGGTTGCTTCCTTTTCGTCTCCACTCGTCCGCTTCTTGTGCGCGAGGCGAGGCGACGCTGCAAATTGTGTCGGTGGATTTGTTTTGTGCTTCATGTTGTTATTCTTGTTGCTGTTCTCGCGGTTGCACTCTCGCACGAGATCTCATTGGTATTCGTATGTCTTTTATCCTCCAATTCCTCCTCCTCCTCCTCCTCCTCCTCCTCATCCTCCTTCTTTCTCATGTCATCCTCGTTCTCCTTGACCTCTTATTTTCCCTTTTAGCCTCTCTACCTTCCTATCTCTGACCCCTCCCTGCCGTTTCCTGATCTCATTCTCGACCACTTTTTATTAGGACACACTAGCTGGCTTGGGCGTCGCCGGCGCAGGGATCGCAGCATATAAGGCCTTAAAAAACTCCGGCCCTGCCCTCTCTTTCAGCTCCTGTCCCGCTTCTTTACCGATCTTCACTGCATCAGCCAGCTCACCCACACGATCCGTTTCGTACATCTTGGTGCCGTCCGGCATGGAGACCAGGCCCTTAAAATGCAGCTTCCCATCAATCACCTTCGCTTGGCCCGCAATCGGGGTCTTACAATTCCCGTCCAGCTCCGCCAAAAACGACCGCTCGCAATCAATGCAAACTTTTGTCTCCGGGTGGTTTAAGGCAGCCAAGTACTTCAAAGAAAGTTCATCATCCGACCGACATTGAATGCCAATCGCCCCCTGCGCCACCGCGGGCAACATCTCATCCCAGTCCAAGATCGAGGTAACGCAATCTTGCATGTTCATCCTGTTCAACCCCGCCACCGCCAACATTGTGGCATCCACTACTCCTTCGCTCAGCTTCCTAAGCCGCGTTTGGACATTGCCCCGGAAGTTCACCACCTTCACATTAGGATTCCGCGCCAAGATCTGCGCTTGTCGCCTCAAAGACGCCGAGCCAATCACTGACCCCGCCGGTAGTTCCGAAATTGACTTCGCCTTATTACAAATGAACACATCCCGGGAATCCTCCCGAGGTAAGTTGCAGGGAAGCACGGTGCCGTCCGGAAGCCAGGTAGGGACGTCCTTCATAGAATGCACACAAATATCAACTTCTTGCCCCAGCAATGCGACGTCCAGCTCCTTGGTAAATAGACCCTTGCCCCCAATCTCCGACAAGGCCTTATCCAGAATCATGTCTCCCGTAGTCTTGATGATTTTGATCTCGACCATCCCCTCCGGAGCTAGCTCGGGGAAGGCTTCACCTAGTCTTCGTTTGGTCTCGTAGGCCTGCGCCAAAGCCAAGGGTGACCCTCGCGTCCCGATCCGTACCGGCTTCACGCTTCCTGCGTTCATGCGCACCATGCTGTTACGACGAGGTGCAATGCCTATGATCATGGAAAGAAGGAAGGAAGCAGGAGGGAGGTGGTGAGATGTCGTGCACGGCTTGAGATGGAACAAAAGAAAGGATCGTGCCGCCTCATCTTTGATACCTTTCACGTCACCTGAAGTGGTGTCCACACAGGACACTATCACACAGAAACGATAGCATAGATCTTAACAGTTGCTTTATAGGAGCCTAGGGAAAGCTTATCTATTTTTCCTTCCCTCTCTCCTCCCAGCCCCATGCCTTCGCCTCCCCAACCTATGATCCTTCCTGCTCTTACCTGGCACGACAAAAGCACCGGCAATAAAGGGCAGCAGAAGCAGGGCGCCAGCCGATTGTCTGAAGAAAGACATGCTGCTGTGGAAGGGGCGGAGGAGATGTGCTTGTACGGGATGGTGGAAGGGAGAGAGGGAGGGTGGGCGAGTGAGAAACAGAATAAGAGATCGATGCTCCTGCATTGATATCTTGAGGTTTTGCAGTGGCTGATACAATCCACCACAAGCGCAGTGGGCAGCAGCACGACATATCAACCCTCTGCCTACATCGATTGCGTGGTTACTAGTGTCAGAATCTGCCTGGAATGCATTAGAAATGCCCAAATTTGTGCGAACGCCTTGACCAAGATGTGCAACTCAAGCAACTCGCCGTCCTGCTGCTAGAGGCAGGAGCAAAAGAATGGGAAGGGTAAGAAAAGGAAAGGAGTCGCACACCAAGCTGTACGTGGCCTGGATGGGATGAATAGAAAAACCTCAGGTGTACATATATCTTTTGTGCATTGGTTGCGGTGTGGTTGTTGACTCAATCGTGCTACCCACTCGACGAGGATCAAGGGAGCAAGCCGCGGCCCACAAGCAAGCTGCTCTTCACATTTGCCTCTCTGTCCCATCGCCATCCACCACCCACAAAGGTTGCCTCCGAACATCAAGTGGAACGTCCCGTGGCCCATCCTAAGGCATTGTAAATGTGCCTTTTGCATAATTTATCGGAAACGCCCTGATTCAATCAACTCGACTCTCAATTTAGACATAAAGTGCAAACAAGCAGTGCCGCCCTTCATTCGCAGCAGCAGCACAAGGCGAGGCAAGATGAGGATCCCCTCAGTAGCAGCAGCAGCAACAGCAGCAGCAACAGCCCTGCTGGTGCTAGGCTTGTCTTCCACCCGTCACGTGTAAGTTTGGACAAGGGAGGCAAAAAGGCCGGAGGAAAGGTGCTTGGTTGGCCTGGCTACAGGGGAAGATGCAGGAAAAGCCAGCTCGAGTGCATGATGTAGGCAGAAGCCTGCATTCATACGGCAATAAGGGAAAAGGGATATAGTTGTCTTGGTCCCACAAAAGGCTTGCGCTCACATTAAGCTCTCACACGCCCCCCCTGCCTATCCACACAGTGGTGTTGCGGCCTCGTCTAGAAGAAGAAACAGCGGGCAGGCGGCGTTCATCCTGCGCGTTGCCAGAGCTGGGCTTCAGTGCTCTTCGTCACCTTCAATATCAACAAACAGGGATGCATCCCTGCCCTCTATCACCACCACCACCATCAAGAGTAGCAGTAGAGGCAGCAGTGGCAGCAGAAAAGAAAGCGCTTCACGGACAATTTTATGGGTCGCAGGCAAAAAGGCCACGGGCGACAATGACTCCCCCAGCGACGACAAGCCCAAGGTCAAATCACGGATGAAAAAGGGCGCCAAGGAAGAGAAAAAGGAAGAAGACTTAGAAGAATTCCTCGCAGGGTTGAATGTAGAGGGGGCGGAAAGAGGGGGAAGAGAGAGATCGACCGGCGAAGGGTATGCATACGACGAAGACGACCTCACTGACGATGTCAGGGCTATGTTGGCGGCTCCACCTAAGGAGCTAGGGGAACTGTTGAAAGATGCGGGGATAGAATTTGGGGATCCGACGCTGATGGTAGATGATGATGGCCCTCTCGGCTTCAGGGCAGGGTTTGTCAGTATTGTTGGGAGCCCGAATGTTGGGAAGAGCACGTTGATGAACTCCTTGGTAGGGGAACGTGTATCGATAGTGACGTCAAAACAGCAGACAACAAGGCATCAGATCATGGGGGTGGTGACGGGGGGGGATTTCCAGATTGTTTATTATGATACCCCGGGGGTTTTAAGGCCCAATTATAAATTGCAGGAAGGGATGATGGCGTTTGTGAGGGAAAGTTTAGGGGACGCCGATGTGGTGTTGTTGATGACGGATGTGTTTGAAAACCCATCTGAATGGCCCGATCAGGAAATTTTTGAGCAGATGCAGCGAAGTGTACGGCCGTTGTTGTTGGCGGTGAATAAAATTGACTTATTGCCGAACGCGACCCATCCGCAAGGGAACCTCGGGAAGGACGCCTTGGCAAAGATCGGGAATTTGGAAGATGTGATTGGCCGGTGGCAAGCGGTACTGCCCAATGCTGACATTATTCCTATTTCGGCTCATGAGCGATTGAATCTGGATGGGCTGCTGCATAAGATTAAGCAGGATTTGCCATTATCCCCCCCTCTGTACCCCAATGACACCTTGACTGACAAGCCGCAACGATTTTTTGCATCGGAGATTATTCGCGAGAAGGTTTTCACGGGATATAGTAAGGAGATACCTTATTCCTGCGAGGTGGCTGTGACTGCGTTTAAGGACCAGGGGAGAATGATAAAGATCAATTCAACGATTTTTACGACGCGGGACTCGCATGTCCCGATTTTGATCGGGACGAAAGGCAATAAATTGAAGGAGGTGGGGACGTTGGCTCGCTTGGATTTGGAAGAATTTTTTGGGAAGAAGGTTTATTTGGAGATGCGCGTGAAGGTGCGTAAAGATTGGCGGACGAACATGAAGGATTTGTCGGCTTTTGGGTACATGCAGCAAAGCGGGGATGCGGGCAAAGAGGTTGGTGGGAATAGACAAAAGTAAAGCAAATACTTTAAGGTTATAAGTATGAATATAATTGGGCTCGCATAACCGTGGGATGTTTTCTTCCCAGCAACGGATCCGACATGTATGCTTGTTACGCTGTAGCGATGAAGGGGAGGGAGGGTGGGGGGGTAGGGAAACGAACCAGACAATCTGGAATCGACCCTGACAATATTTTCCCGACTGGCACAAATTTGTTTTCTATCTAAAAGTGAAGAGTGAAAGTTCAGGCCGTTTCTGAGTTCTAAAGAGTTATGGGCCAGAGAATGGGGAGGTTGTTGAAACAGCGATTGGTGGTGGAAAGTGTGTCTGCGCTACAATCTCCTACCACCCACCAATCCAACTACACTCATAAGCAGGCTATGGAGAGCTTCGAGGAGGCCCTGGTCGGCTGGCGGGGCCTTTTGCCGGGCGAGACGACTTTGCTTACGGACGAAGATCCTTTGGCGGACGGGCATGCCTTGCTCTTGCACTTGCTGGCCCAGGCATTGAGACATGGCACGCGCGTGTATTGCTTTGCGGCGGCGGCGCCTCAGTCGCATTACACGGCGGTCCTTAGGAAGCTAGGCGTGGACAAGGCCAAGCTGGATGAGGAAGGTGACATGTTTGTCTACGTCCCTTTGCTCCCAGCACGACTACCACCATCAGACGGCGCTGGGCAGCCTGCTTTAGCAATGGCGCCTTTGCTGAGAAATTTGGCGGAATACTTACGGCAACAACAACAAATACAGCAGCATGTCGTGGTGGTTATTGACGACCTGAGCTTGGTGGCGGGCGTGTATGGGGCGCGGGTGGCGGTGGAGCTTGTACAGGTCTTCCGCGGTGCAATCATGCAATGCCAGCCATCCATCGCCGCTCCTATTAGACCATCATTGCTAGTGCGTGTGCTTGAGGGGGAAGGTGATGACGACGACGAGTCTGACATTGAGGACGAATATGGTGACGCACATTCTATAAGCTTAATTGATTTGCTGTTGCGGACGGCGGACGCCTTAGTGGAAGTCCGCCCGTTGACCTCAGGATACAGTCGAGACGTACATGGTCTCATTACAGTGCGGCCGTGGCCAGGGGCGCGACCGGAGCTGATCAATTTCAAATTGGGGGAGGGCGGTCTTAAGTGTGGACGGTTGACGGCGTCGTCCGCCGTAGTTGGAATGGGGAGAGCTTCTCCCTAATCGTCAGAATGTGAAGGGTAAGTCCCAGTGGAGATGGGATAGATCATGACGTGTTTGGGGGCTGTAGTGATGTTCTCAAAAATGGTAATTTACGAGGTAGTCAATTCCTTGGATGTGAATTGCATGACCACAACTTTTTGCTGAACAGCTCCAAAACAAAAAATCAATCATTATTTGGGTCTTATCTGTCTTAATGTGAACTGAGGCCTCCTTAATTGCGCATTCCACTCATATCTCGTTTTATACATCTTAAACTTCTTAACTTACTAATTCAGTGCTGCAAAAATTCCGGTTTATAATTTCTCTGCCCACAACACAGCACCACACGACTTGCTCTGCTTTTGTGGAAGACATACCTGAACATGGGAATTGTCCCTGCCATGCTATTTCAACTTAAGTGGAAAAGGTGGTGATGTCTCGTGATAGCGGGAGGAAGCTCCAGTTATGTGTCAGAGTTTACAAAGAGAAATGTGAACCCTCCCCAAAAATATATCGAACGGGAGGAAACAAAAAATAAAGCATATCATTGTACTGGCGCTTGCATTAATCATTGATTCTTCCACAATTGTTCAGCACTCACGCTTGCCGCTGCTGCTGGATGACAATGAGAAACGACAGCGCAGAAATGAGCGGACTTGCGGTGCATCCCCCCCTTGAGCTTTCTGTAGCATGCCCTTTATGTTCTATGCACATTTTCTTTGGACCTTGGACCTTCCCATATGAAAAAATGAGGTGAAAAGCGCTTGCAGCAAAGAGGCTTGGACGGGGATAAGCCCCTGTGAATGATAGTAATGAAGTATTTTCGTCTCGTTTTATGGGTTCTCCTTGACTGACGGTCGCAAGCGCGCATTTGGTTCACTGGCCTTCCGCTATCGTCTCGCTGTCTTTTCCATTTATGACTAGGACTTGTGAATTCTCTTTCAATATTTTATCCGTGGAAGCACACGATCATGCTACCGGACAGGATTCGTTCATACAAACACATGCTGGCGACCCTTCACACACGGAGGGTGATATTTCTTTGGGGCTTCCAAACTGGTATTTATTTTCCTTCTCTATCTATAACGTTCGAAGGTCTCACAGACAGAAGATGACGAACAGAAGGGCAATTGTAATTTATTTGATCTTGACATTTCTCTCTCCCTCTCTCTCTCTCTCTCTCTCTCTCTCTCTCTCTCTGTCTTTTGTCCCTCCTCCTTCCTTTAGCTTCTCTCTCGTCTCCCACGCACTACAATCTCTTCCCCCTACCATGTGCACTCTCTTCTCCTAATTTCAGACAAGTATCACAGTTGTTGCGCATAAAGAAGGCAGATACAATGCATACTTCAGGAGGAGCAGCTCCACCATCTCTCTCATTCATAGTATCTCGTTCTGCCTGCTGCTGGTGCTGTTACTGATTGTGGCTAATCGATTGATCGACAGACACACTTGGTCCTTTGAGTCTGGTAAAAGAGAATAAAATGCTTCATCTACTGTTACGGTCAGGGGAATCGGAGAAAGGTAGGGGCGAGGGAGAGTGGGCAATGCGTAGGAGACGTCATGGTGCTGCACACACACGTATTGACATAAAACACAATCGGACGCACCCTGAACATGAGAATGCAAATCACTCGTCATGTCCTGTTGGTCATGTGCGGGCGCCATCAGCTGATTGATAGCTCCATCATGCTGTTGTTGGAGAAAAAGAGCTCTCAACTGCCGCTACTTCCGGCTTACTCATCACCTCACCGCGTAAACCTCCGTCCCATCCCCCATGCCCTGGACCCCATCGCATGAGGATTTCGTCCCCTTCGCTCGCGCACTCGCAGAAGGATCCACAACCGCCCCACGAGCCACAGCTAAGGAGGACGCAGTGGGCGGCCATTCAGTCATGAGTGGTAGGTAGGTCGTCTGACTCACTCCTTCTCCAGGTCCCACCGTCGTAACTACGTTAGAAGGTGGGTATTGTGGGTTATGCGGCGGGCAGCTACTGCTTCTGCTGCACAAGTCGTAGTTGTTTTTGCCGTCGGCAGGAAGAGAGGCAGTTTGGCGGGACATGGATACGATATCCAACGGGGCAGGGAGGAAAGAAGAGGGGAGGTATGGAGGGGAGGAGGGAGTGGAGGGAGGAAGGCCGAGCAGATTTTGTTCCTCACGGGAGAATGTTTTTCGTTGGTGTGGTTGCTGCTGCTGCTGCTGCTGCTTCTGATGGTGATAACTAAGCTGCTGCTTGTAGGCGGGCGTGGCGATGTAGTAGTTCGTGGGACTGTTGGTGTTTTGTATCAATTTCCTGTCATTGTCCCCTCGGGCAGCTTCCCCGTGGGAAGAAGTGCCCGAATCAGAAGAAGCAGCAGCAGCAGCCACACACATGCTAGAGTGATGAGGCCGATCTTGCCCCAACATTTCTTGCGCGGCTCTAAGCTTAAATCTCTGTCCCTCGCTCTCACTGCCATTTCCTTGGCCACCGTTGGGGCCGCTATGGTGACTGTCGGCAAAGGAGGAAGTAGACGACACACTCAACTCACCGGGTGAATGCAAGGGGCTCCCGACAGGAGACCGACTCAACATGGGTATTAACCATGGACTGATCTTACTAGAATGCTCCCGCTTGGATGACCCCTGCCGATACTGTAGGTGATCCAATGCCTCTTCGCCCTTGCCTGCTGTGGTGAAACCCGCGTCAAGGCTCGGTGCCGAGACGGAGGATGCCCGAGAGAGCACTGGGGACTTCCGGCCAGCGGGAATAGAAACAGGAAGGAGCATATCTTGGTAGGCGGAGGAGCAGGAGCTGCTCGCATAACAGCTGTCATCTTCCATTTTGTGGAAGGAGAGAGCGGCGGCGGAAGCAGATTCGGCCTGTATCCCGCGTGTAAAGTTGTCGTAAAGCTTGAAGGATTCCTGGGCGGCTGAGAGGTACTCCGTGAGGAGGGAATCATCCCGGTACTGAGCCGCTTGTTCCTCTCGTTCCTGCTGTTGCTCCCGTTGTTGTTCTCGTTTCTCGCGCTGTTGCTGCTGGTGAAGTTGTTGTTGCTGGAGGAGGTGCTGCTGTTGTTGATGTTGCCTTTCTTGTTGCTGACGGGCTTCCTGCTGGTGCCGATGCTGTTGTTGTTGTTGTTGATGTTGTTGTTGTTGTTGTTGTTGTTGTTGTTGTTGTTGTTGTTGTTGTTGTTGTTGTTGTTGTTGTTGTTGTTGTTGTTGTTGTTGTTGTTGTTGTTGTTGTTGTTGTTGTTGTTG
>Ga0160420_100340_pt1 | contig 22780 bp, 40 predicted proteins | sample CelAP2metagpilot_FD_108197 | JGI IMG/M metagenome (GOLD analysis project Ga0160420, IMG submission 108197) | Phycosphere-associated microbial communities from algal ponds in Kailua-Kona, Hawaii, USA - Cellana AP2-5-5 metagenome pilot | ecosystem: Engineered > Artificial ecosystem > Aquaculture >... | reverse complement strand
TCTGTACGCCCGTCTCCCTCCCTCCCTCCCTCCCGCCCTCCCTCCCTCAGGCTCAGCATTCCTTGGGAGGCCCGCAAGCTTCTCCATTCCCTCTACGACGAGATGCGGGCACTCGGCTTTCGCGGCAATAGCCAGATCAAAGCCACCCTGGCACGAGGTGTCTATAGGTACGCCCGCCTTCCCTTCCACTTTCCCTCCCTCCCTCCCTCCCCCCCTCCCTCAGGCTGGCCTCCAGTCTAAACTCTTCCCTTGTCGGTGTGGAGTGGGGGGACGAACGCTCCTTCCGCCTGGAAGGAGCCATGGGCGCCACGCGAGAGTCCCTGTTGCGCATCAGCAGCAGCAGCGGCAGTGGCGGCGGTGGTGGTGGTAGCGGTGGGAGGGAGGGGGGGAAGGATGGGGGGGTGGAGACGGATGCGTGGAGGTCGTTGGTAGTCATCAACGGCGTGCTGGCGGAGTGTGTGAGGGCTAATGACACCAAGGGCGCGACGCAGATGCTGCGGGTGAGGCAGAGAGGGAGGAAGGGGGGGAGGGAGCGAGGGGAGGGAGGAGAGGGAAGAAGGAGGAAAGAGAGCATGGCACTCAACCCCCTGTCTCCCTACCTCCCTCCCTCCTTCCTTCCCTCCCTCCCTTCCTTCCTTCCTTAGATGATGGTCAAGGCCCAGCAGGCCGCCGATCTCTCAACGTTTAATGCCCTCCTGGCCGTGTATTCGGAGCGAGGGGACGTAGGAACGTGCGTCAGTCTTTTGGAGACGATGCGGTCCACAGAGCTCGCCCGTCCCGACGCCCTCTCTTACGCCCACGTCATCAACGCCTGTCTCCAGCGCCAGTGGGGGCAGGAAGGGGGGGAGGAAGGGGGGGAGGAAGGGGGGGAGATGCAGCGGGCAGTAGGCATGATGGAGGAGGCTATTGAGATCGGCATGCTCAAGGGTAGCAAGGAGCTGTGGGACACGCGGTACGTCTTCCTTCCCTCCCTCCCTCCCTCCCTCCCTCCCTCCCTCCCTCCCTCGGCGTTCCACTCACTCAACCGCCTTCCTTCGTCCTCGTCCCAGATTGCGTCTTTTCGCCTGGACCTCGCCCTCCCTCCCTTCCTCCCCCCTCGACGACCTGAGCGCCCTTCTTTTCGATGCGGACTCGGCGGGCCACAGCGCCTCCCTCCCCCTCCTCTCCGAGATGCTGGCCATCTTCACCCGTCGTCGACAGTTTCATCGCGCCACTGCCCTCTTCTCTGCCCTCCGATGGCAACGTGTCGGCTTCCCCCCTTCCTCCCCCCCTCCCTCCTCCCCGCCCTCCTCCTCGACCTCCCCCTCTCTCTCCTCCGTCCTTCCCCCCCCCACCCGGGGCGTGTACCAAACTATGCTTCAAGCCTTCTGCTCCTCCTCCTCCTCCCCTTCCTCCTCCTCCCTTGCGCACGGCTGGCCCGTCGCACTCACCTTATTGAAGCGGATGCAATCTCGGGCACTGCCCTCCCTCACCTCCTGGCAGTTGGAGGCCACAGCCCCTACCCGTGCTTGCTACACCTCCGTAGTGGAAGGAGCAGTCAAGGCAGGAGACATGGCGGGCGCGCTGAAAGTAAGGAGGGAGGGAGGGAGGGAGGGAGGGATGGTAATTACGTATTTGTCTCAGTTCTCTTACCAACCATGAGTGACATCCTAACCACCTTATCCTCCCTCCCTCCCTCTCTCCATCCCTCCCTCCTTCCCTTCAGGTGCTGAAGCTAATGGAGAGTCACGGCATGATTCCCTCCCAGGCCTGCCTCGTCCACCTCCTCAAGGGTTTTGGGTCTGGCGTGAGGGCGGGGGACAAGGAGGGAGGGAAGGAGGGAGGGCCGGTGGTCGACGTGAGTGCGGCCTTGGGGGTGTGGCAGGAACTCCGGGTATTGTATCCGGGGCAGCAGACATGCCGGCAAGCGTGGGAGACGGTGCTGGAAGCCTGTGTGAGGGATCCAATGGGCATAGAGCCCGCCCTGGAGATTGTGAGTGTCCCTCCCTCCCTCCCTCCCTCCCTCCCTTCGTTGCAGCGTGGTGTGCAAGGGATCCGATGAGCGCGACTGCTTCTTCCTCTCTCCTTCCCTCCCTCCCTCCCTTCTTCCTTCTTTCCTTTCCTCCCTTCTCTTCACTCTCAGTTGCCGCGCTGCTCGTGTTTCTCACCCTCTTTCCCTCCCTCCCTCCCTCCCTCCCTCCCTCCCTCCCTCCCGCCCTTCCTCTTTAGCTCGAGGAGATGGCTCGCTCTGGCTGGAATTTAGAACGTCAATATTACCTTCCTCTCATGGACCAGCTGGGATATGACGCGGTCAATCTCGAGCGAACGTTGGAGGTAGGGAAAGAGGGAGGGAGGGAAGGAGGGAGGGAGCGAGCGAGGGGAGGTCTGCAGTATCAGCTCTTCGTTTGTACTTCGTATGCCTACACCTCCTCCCTCCCTCCCTTCCTCCCTCCCTCCCTTCCTTCCGGCAATCCTCAGCCCTTTCGCCTCAGTGTCGGCTACCTGGAGGCTGGGGATGACGCGCTTGCCGCCCTCCTCTTCACCCACCAGCGCCTGGGCTTCTCCCTGATCAAGGCCTCCGAGCAGCTCTGTGCTTTCGGTCTCGGTATCTCTGCCATGCAAATGACTTATCTCCGGCTGGACCAGCCCAAGAAACAGTATCGGTACGTCCTCCCTCCCTTCTTGTCTCCTTCCCTCCCTCCCCCTCTCCCTTTCTCCCTCCTTCCCTTAGCAATCCAATGCTCGTCCCCTCCTTCCTCTCTCTCCTCCCTCCCTCCCTTCCTCCCTTTTTTCACTCCTCCACTCACTCTTCACGTCTTTGGAATTGGAACGCCCGCCACCCACTTCGTCTCCTTCCCTCCCCTTCTCCCTCCCTCCTTCTTCCCCTTCCTCAGCGACGAACGCAAAGCCTTGCTGGCGTCCTTTGAAATGCGTTCCACAATCGCCGACCTCGGCTGGCTCCAGCTCGACTCCGAATATGATAATCCACAGGTACCTCTTACCCCTCCCTCCCGCCCTCCCTCCCGCCCTCCCTCCCTTCCAATCTGGAGATTGAAGCAGACATCTCACCACCCTCCCGCCCTCCCTTCCTCACTCCCTCCCTCCCTCCCTCTCAGGTGGCAGCCCGGCAGTATGCCATTTTCGTCGACAAACTTCTTACACATTTCAACGGCCTCAAGAACGAGCTGCACCAAGCGCGATTGGAGCAAGAGAAACGGGAGAAAGAAATAGCAAGAAACGCCCTCAGAAAGGCTCCACCCCTCCTGCTGAAGAAGGGAGGGAGGGAAGGAGGGGGGGCGGCAGCAGCAGCGACGGTGCCCACGGAGGTGGAGCGTATGGTCTTGTCGAACAAGGCGGGAAGGAGGGAGGCGAAGGGGGAGAGGACGAGGAGACAGCTGACCAAGTTGAAGGAGAAGAGAGTCTTGGAGGCCGCCGAGGCCGGGGCGGCGGTGGTTGTGAGAGTGAAGGAGGGAGGGAGGGAGGGAGGAGTAGGGGGGGGTGTGCCAGTGGCGGTGGTGGCGGATCAGAGGGAGCAGGCACGGAAGTTGTTTGGAGGAGGAGGGGGAGGAAGGGAAGGAGGGAGGCCTTCCCAGCATCAGCAGCAGCAACAACAACAACAACAACAACAACAACAACAACAGCCATTTAGGCCAAAGCAGCAGCAGCAGCAACATCAACATCAACAGCAGCAGAAGGGTGGAGGAGGAGGAGGAGGAGGAGGAGGAGGAGGAGGGGATGGAGGAGGAAGCGGGAGGGCAGCGTTGGCATCAGCGCCTCGAAAGCGAGTCCAGCGGGAGACGGCCGCTGTCATCCCTCCTTCACGAAGGGAGGGTGAGAAGGAGGAGGGAGAAAGGGAGGGAGGGAGGGGGGGAGGGATGTAAGAAGCCACCTAGGCCTAATGCCTGTACTCTAGTATAGTGTAATAAACGTGACATCGATCCATCGAGCAGTACCTCGGGGGACAGTAACGACATCAGGAAGAAATAAGGCAATAAGTGACACGCTCGTAGACGGGGGGGGGGGAGAAGCGAAAGAAAAATAACAGAAGAGTGAGTTTGATACTTCTTTTTCTTCTTTTTTTTTCTTGATATCTTTTTCGATGTCGTCTATGTCTTCTTCGCAATCGCATCGGCACTAGATGAAGGGAAGGAGGAATTGCCTCCCGTCTGTGACGTCACGTCTGTGTCCGACGGCAAGTACTCTCCTTTCACTGGCTCGCCCTCCTCCTTCCCTCTCTGCATTCCTCTATCATTTGGGGAGTCGGCATGGTGGGAAAACCCCCTCGCCACACCGCCACTGGACATTAATTTGACGTCACTTAAATTCTTTTCTTCGAACAGGTCCCTGGGAAGGGCCTCTCGTTTTAAATTTTATTGCGTGGCGCCTGTCAAAACAGGCCGACACTATGAAGTGCGCGGAGCATCGAATCCTCAAGGATTAAAGGGCTAGGCGATCCCCCCTTCGCTCTCTCCCTCCTCCCCTCCCTCCCTCCCTCCATCCTCCCCTCCCTCCATCCTCCTCCACCGGCTCCTGCTCCTTTCTATCCCACGCAATCCCATTCCCATCCGTACTTGCTCTTCTTTCACTCACCCCAAGGGGTGGGTGTGTTTGTCATGCCGCGTCGATATTTTCCTCTCGCACGTACAGGGTCGAATGCCGAGGATTACCGTCTCTCTGTTCCTCCTCATCTTTTTGGTTCCCTCTTTCCCTCTGCTTCCCCCTCTACTCTCACACCTCTTCTTCTTGAATTCCTCCTCTTTCCCTCGTCACCTCGTGTCACTCGTGCGTGTTCGGCGGTAAATGTAAACATTACATGCATTGCGTCTGCTCCTTAATTTTTGAAAAAGGCAAGCTTAATCGTCAAGGCCAAGGCCACTTGCACCGCCCTAAATAAAGGAGGGAGGGAAGGAGGAAGGGAAGGAGGGAGAGGAGGAGGGAGGGAATGAAGGAGGGAGGGGTTTGCGTAAAATGTGGGAGATGACCTTGGAGGTGAATTTCTAACTGTCCTAGACTGAAGATCTCATCCTTTAACTGAATCGACACTCCCTCCATCAATCCCTCCATCCATCAATATATCCATCAATCCCTCCATCCATCAATCCCTCCATCCATCCATCCATCCATCCATCCATCCATCCATCCATCCATCCATCTGTCTTTCTCCTCTCTCCTACTTACCCAACCGCGGCCAGGAACGGCACTGCTTGTGTGGGGGCTTTTTCGGTCACGACCGGACCGAGGGCCTTGAGGAGGAAGACAACAGAAGCAGCAGCAGCAGCAGCTTCGGATAGCCATGGGAAGGCCGAGGCGGGGATGAAGTTGAGAAACTGAGGGAGGGAGGGAGGGAGAGGATGTCAGAGGAGGAAGACGATAGAAGCAGTGGCAGCAGCAGCAGCAGCTGTTTGAGGCAGCCGGGGAAAGGAGAGAAGGAGGGAGGTAGAGAGGGAGAGCTTGCTTTCGCTAAAAGTAGGCAAGGAGTGAGAAGTCGTCAATGGACGATGGATCAAGTCACAGGCCAAGGCAGAAGGAGGGAGTAAAGGAGGGGGGAGAAGGGAGGGAAGGAGGGAGGGAAGGAGAGCTTGCCGTGAAGGGCACAAAGGCAACGAGGGAGTAGCCGTAGATGGCAACGGTCTGGATGAAGGGAAGAGGCAGATTGATGTAACGCAGAGCAGCCCAGAGGAGGAGTGGGACGAAGGCCTGAGGGAGGGAGGGAGGGAGGGAGGGAGGGAGGGAGGGGTGGGAAGAGAATACGATGTGACTATCTTCCATGACAGGCCATTCGGAGATTGTGCATCCCCTCCATCTATCTCTCCCTGCCCTCTTCTCCCCACGCACTGCAAAGCCGTAGATGGTGGTGGCGCAGGTGACCACTGCCGCGAAATCATAGGTCCTGCAGGAGGGAGGGAGGGAGGGAGGGAGGGAGGGAGGGAAGAAAGGGAGGGGGTTTGTGGTGAGCGCCCATGATGATGAAGGCCATCACGTGAATCGTGCCCGTACAATGAACCCTGCCTCCTTACTCCCTCGTCTCCTCCCTCCCTCCCTCCCTCCCTTCCCCCCTCCCTCACCACTTGCTCCCCTCTTCCCCGTCAAAGTGGAAGTACGAGCTCAGGTTGGATACCACGGCAATGACAAAGATTAATGATGTGGCTACCCAGAATGGGCCATATGCATCAGGGTTGGGGCCTAGGAGCTAAGAGAGGGGGGGGGGGAGGGGAGAAATGAGAGAGTTTTCAAGGGTTGTGATAATGCGCGAGAGACGAGCGACGTGAGATTCTCTTTAGAGGAGTTGAAGAAGGGCCCTTAGGAGGGGAGGAGAGGAGGGAGAGAGAAAGAGAGGGAGGGAGGGAGAGAGAAAGAGAGGGAGGGAGGGAGAGTGGGAAAGAGAGCCATTACCTGGATGAAAGTCGACTCCTTATTGAAGGGGAAGATGGCATAGAGGATGCGGTCCTTGACGTGCGCCGTGTCCACGTCGAAGTAAGGTTGGTAATACCGGACGGACAGACAGCCGCACAACCCTCCTGTGATAGAATGAAATTAAGGTTCCCTCCTCCTCATCCTCATTCTCCTAATCCTACTCCTACTCCTCTCCTCCATCCTCACGTACCGCCTCCCGGTTGATTCTCCTCTCCTGCCCCTGTGGCTTCTGACCTAATCTGCCCCCCACCCGTCTCTGGATCTCGAAGCAAGGCTGCCGAGGCACTCTCTGTGTAGGACGGTGCCATGAAGTCACCTGCTGGAGGAAGGAGGAGGAAGGATGTGGGGGTTTGCTGTGAATTCCATGAGAAGGGAAAGGATTTATGGGGAGATTCTTGCCTGATCCATCGTTTGTTGACGACATGCTGCGTGTCTACGCCTGGCACCGCGGTGTGTTGACGACCTGTAAGTTGTGTGTGCATGGAGATGAAGGGGACGCAATTCAACAGGCATGTTCGAAAGGGGTGCATGAGGAGATGAGAAGGAGGCTTCGCCAACAAGAAGGGAATGCAACGGCCAACTGTCCTTCGTTTCCCTAGGACTGTGACGTGCCCGCGATGCACATGGCACGCACACACACACAAGGACACGCATCCCCACGACTTCGTGGAGCAAAGAAACCCAAGACTTGTTTGACGGCAAACACATACACCCCACCCTACGGCGTGCGGGTCCACAGAGACTCACTCCCTAACGAGGCCGAGGCCGTTACGAACGTTACACGCAAATTTTGGCAGAGCATCGTGTCTCGTTGCCAATTCCTACATGGAGATTCCAGGTAGAAACAAATGGTTCTCCTCACCCCGCCGGCGAATGTGCACCCGTACCATTCAAGAGCACAGGACACTTCAAGCCTTTCTATCAGCTTGCAGCCTACCGTACGTGGCACTTGGAATGCCCCATCTAAACAACGCCTCTAGCTATGGCGCCAGCACAATGAATCTGTCCCGTAGCCGAGGGGCGCCGTCCATTTTGAAGAAACAATGCTCCTCTTATCGCTTCCATGATGGCACAGCGTCGGTGGAGGAGCACATTGCCTTGTTGCTCGAGGACTTGATTCGCTACGGATCTCAAGCCACATTATCCGCGGCCGAAGACATGGTGTTGCGTGAAGCCTTCTTGGGTCTGCATTACGTCTGGCGGATGCGCATTCGTGCCAGCTCCATTACAGCTTTTACTCCGGAACTCATGGAACGTCTCCGGGGGGCACTGCTTCTCTTTATGGGCCGCGTCAATATGCGGGGGCCTGTGCCCTTCTTGGCCAAGCCGGTGCCGACCCGGGAAGCAGTTTTTGCCTTTACTATATTTTGTGGAATGCTCAAGGACGTGATTGCTTTTCGGGAGGTTGTAAACAATAACATGACGGTTGCAGATCTGCGTCGGGCATTGGCAGTGCACCAGTGGCTGTCCATCACAGAGGTGGAGGAGGACGAGGGGGCGCCCGACGAGGACATCACGAACACGGTGGGCTGGTCTTCCATCAAGTTTTCGGTCGAGGACATCCGTCGACTGGCGGTTGTGACGGTGCTGTTCTTAACGGGCCTGCTTAATGCTTGCAACGATTGGGAAGAGCTCGTAGAACCTCGGGCACACGCCCTCTTCCAAAAGTATCAAAAGGTTGCGCAGGTGGAGAATTACCCAGACCGGAAGCCTAAGCCCTTGCTGGCACCAAAGGGCGAGTACTGGGACACGGACGTGAAAAAGGTGTTGGGCATGTTTCGGACCCAGGTCGAAAAAGGCCTCACCGAGGCCGAGGTACTTGCCCGGAGGGAGGTGTACGGCGACAACCGCACCCCCCCCATGGCACGGGCGTCGCTGCTGGGTATCCTGTTTCGGCAACTCGCGGATTTGATTGTGATCATTTTACTGGTCGCCAGCGTTGTCAGTGCCTGTTTGGGCGACTACAAAACGGCAGTGGTGCTGGGGATTGTGGTCTCGATCAACACGGCAATTGGTTTCTACCAAGAATGGAACGCGGAGCGCGCCATCTCTGCATTGGCGTCGCTTTCGGTGCCACAATGCACGGTGATCCGGGGAGGCACATCTCGTATGGTGGAGGCGGGTGACCTGGTGCCGGGAGACATTGTGGTGCTGGATGAAGGGGCTGCCGTACCCGCGGACTTGCGCTTGTGCAGTGTGTCACAGCTGGCGATCATTGAAACACTCTTGACGGGTGAATCCGTGCCTATGGAAAAGATCACCGACGCGATCCACGGCTATCGCCGCGTAAATATTGGAGACCGGACCAACATGGCTTTCCAGAGCACGGTAGTGAGCCGTGGCCGCGGTGTCGGCGTAGTGGTAAATACAGGGGAGACCACGGAGATTGGACGCATCAGTGCAGCCATTGCCGGTACTCACGTGGGGAAAACGCCGTTGCAGAAGAAAATGGATGCGCTAGGGAAAATGTTGGTGATGATGGCTATCTTTGCCTGTGGCCTTGTGGTGGTTGCTGGCATTATCTGGGACCCAAGGGACATGGGTATTATAAAGGTTGGCATTTCACTTGCTCTCAGCGTTATTCCGGAAGGCTTGGTAGCCATCGTCACTTTGACCATGGCGCTGGGTATGAAGCGCATGGCCAAGGGAAATGCTTTGGTTCGACAACTTCCCGCAGTGGAGACGCTCGGCAGCGTCACGACAATTTGTTCGGACAAGACCGGGACGATTACTGAGGGGGTCATGCGGGCGCGCCTTATGTGGACACCCGAGGGTCATCTCCACATCCCCATGGCCCTTGGGAGGGAGGGGGCGGCAGGGTTGGGCCTCTCCCGTATGGAAGGCTCCTCTACGCATATAGTAGCGACCGCTTTAAGCGCAGCTGTGGGTACCCAGGGGACCGGGAACGCCAAGCCAGTGCGGGCCGAGAAATTGGTACCAACGGATGCAGCGGCACAGTGGCAGCTTGCAATTATGGCCATTTGCAACAACTCGACGCTTAATGCTCATCGGGGCATGGATGGCTGCTTCACGGGGATTGGGGACCAAACAGAGGTAGCGCTCAAGGTTTTAGCTGTCGAGACAGGCTTAACTTGGCCCGAGACTCGTTTAAAGCGGGGAGCCGAGATCGCGTTCGATTCGGACCGAAAACGCATGTCGGTGGTGTGCTCGGTTATGCACGAGTCTGAGGATGGACCGGTAGAATTGGGCAAGTGCAAGGGAACCTCCCGGTTGGTTTTGTCCAAGGGCGCACCCGAAGTTGTCCTGGGGTTGTGTTCGGAATGGATGGGCACCGATGGCAAGACAAACAAAATGGATGCCACCAAACTTAAGGAGGTCGACGCTTGGTGCGACGCCTTTTCCGCCCAGGGCTTGCGTACGTTGGCGTTGGCAATGCGTTTCGATGATTCGGGCAACCTGGTTGATGACGCGGGGCTGGATGAGGAGAAGGTGGAGGTGGCGCTTGTTTTTGTAGGGCTTGTGGCATTGGCCGACCCCCCTCGCAAAGGTATTGAGCAGTCCATCAAGGCCTGTCACGATGCAGGTATTCGTGTGGTGATGATCACGGGCGATCATGTTCGCACAGCCACATCGATTGCTCAGTCTGTAGGCATTTTGGATGTGTCCGAGGATGAAGGGGGGTCATTGGTGCTGAACGGCTCGGCGCTCTCTTCCATGACGGTGGAGCAGCTTGCCATCCTGGACCCTTTCCCCGTAGTTTTTTCTCGCGTCTCGCCCGACAACAAATTGAATATTGTTAAGGCCCTGCAAATGCGCGGGGACGTGGTGGCCATGACGGGCGATGGCGTGAATGATGCTCCGGCGATTCGTCAGGCGGATGTTGGGGTGGCGATGGGCCGTTCGGGTACTGATATAACGCGGCAGGTCAGTAAGATATCTGTATGCTCCGGATATGTTCTTATCTAAGTTGTCCCCACGTCCTTTCTCACGTCTATATATTATTTTGCATTTCTTTAATCTCACTTCCACCCTTTTCAACCCCCTTAACCCCAGGCGGCCGACATAATCCTCGCCGACGATAACTTCTCTACCATTGTGGTGGCAGTGGCAGAGGGGCGAAAGATCATGGATAATATCATCAAGTTTTTGGTTTATCTTCTCTCATGCAACCTTTCAGAGGTGATTCTGATGCTGGTGGCCGTCTCTGCCGGGTATCCAGAGCCGCTCAACGCCCTGCAGATTTTGTACGCCAACATTGTTGTGGACATTCCCCCCTCATTGGCGTTGGGTGCAGAGCAAATTGAACCCGACGCAATGTTTCGCACGCCCCGCAACCCACAAAAACCAATTCTGGGCAAACGCTACACGTTGGCGCTGATCGTGCAAGCTTCGTCCATCGGTCTCTTGTCGTTTGGCAGTTATGTAATTTGCCTGGACGTGGAAAAGTTGTCGTTGGAACAGGCGCGTTCCGAGGCATTTGCTGTTGTCTTCATAGTACAGTGCGCCCACTCGTTCATGTCTCGTTCCATTCGAAACTCTCTCCTCACCTCGGGGCCGCGGGAATTATTTTTTGGAAACATGTGGCTGCTTTGGGGGTGCACCATCTCGGTCCTTGCCGTCGTGGCAGGCATTTACACCCCGGGGTTCAACAGTATTTTTGGCCTGGTGCCCATCGATGGTCGCGGTTGGCTCAAGGTCCTGGTGGCCCTGATTGTGCATTTATGCATCGTCGAGTTTGGAAAGTGGCGCATCCGTCATGTTATACCCAAATCGACCTCGGTAACTTCTCCGTTTGGTGGTGAAAGGACGTCGATGCCTCTGGCACGATTGCCCGTCGTTGCAGGGGTTGAGAGGGCGATCTCGGGCTCTAAAAAAGTGGAAAAGACCTTGGCAGGGGCGTCAGTGACCAGCATAGGAGAGGCAGCAGCCTAATCAATTGATCACTAAAGAATTACGTGGCATTTTGATTTTGATAGCTAAAGCGGGGTGGAGAAGGCCTTAGCAGCGATGGCGTTGGCGGGCGCGAAGAAGGACCTTTAAGATTTGTTCAAAGGGACGTTGAAATTCGATAAAGATCTGTGAGCATGCACGATGTATTCCATGACAATAAAATGATAAGTGATGCTACCTCTACTGACACTGTTGAGCGAGTGAACGAATGGACAAGTTTATGTTATAAACAAAAATGTATCAAGAAGTCGATGATCTGTAATTAAAAGAGAAGGAAAAGGGAGCGGTATCACGAGAAAAGCCGAGCCGTGAATGGAACAGGGGCAATCAAGAAAAACGAACATTTCGAAGTCTCGATGTGGCTTGTGGGAGATTACCGGTTTATTGGCAAGCCCATTGGGCAAGGCGTCTCTTGGACATGTATACCTTGTTCTCCTTTGTAAAATGAATTTATACATGAAAGTCTCCTGGATTTTTTAAAGTGTGGTTGCCTACAGTTGATTTTATTTTATCCCCTTTGATCTACTCTGACCATCGTTGAGCCTTACTGATCTACTTGTGTATTCGTGTATGACATCTTTACATCATTTTTCTATTTTATCAAAAAGCAATGAAGGAAAGAATTGAGTTAACTCCGCAAGATTAATGTAGACCATAGAGGAGCCCCGAGTGTACCGATATATCAAAATAAGTCTTCGCGACAAGGGGCTTGACATGCCAAAACCTCCTACATCCCCTCCATCATAGGCCTTCTCAAGCTACTTTTGTTCCTGCTCAAGTGAGAGTAATCAATAACGCTTATTCTGGCCAAGATGATGTGCAGAGCTGGAAACTCCAATGGGTATGGATGGGTATGCCTAAATTGATCGGTTGTTTGACCAAGTAACCTCCCCTCTTTCCGTTTATGCGTCATGTTAACGTACTGGATGAATTCCTTCCAGGATGTATTGCGACTCATGCTACGACATTGCCCCCTCACAAACCACCTCGACATGCACAATAACCTCAGGGTCACCAGTATGTTCTATCTGATGCGGCAGCGCTGTCTTTCCTCATGGTGCAATGGCGCAAGAGTTAGCCCCCGGCGCCTTTTCCATGTCGGACCATCATCGTCATCATCACCATTATCGTCCTTGCGGCCGTCCTTCTTATTTTCCACTCGGTCACCGTCGCACTGTCTCCGCGCGTTGTCCACTGGCAGCGTCAAAAGCGATATCAGAGAAGCTGCCGAGCTGCAAGACAAGGTATTGCGGTGTCTGGACGCGACGGTATTTGACCCGAGTTTCCCCACCCGCTCCATCGTGGACTTGGGCCTGGTCAAGGTAGGAAGCAAGGGTTCAGGTGGAGGGATCGAGGGGGGGGGAGGGCATCCCGCAAAACAGGCTTGTAATTCTACATAACCTTGTACCACAATTTTACCACCTATCCATGGGTGTAATCTCAGCTAGAGCAGACTCCAATTGCTAGGTTACAAAAGTCCCCAAAATAAATTCAGATGCCCTCATCCTCATTTCCCCCTCTTTCTCTTCGGTCCGTTCCCATCCAAACCTGAAACTCCACAGAGTGTCCGCGTGAACCCCAAACAGGGCGAGATCCGCCTTTCTCTAGAGTATCCAACCGCCGGGCATCCTCACACGGAAACGGTCAAAGCGCGCATCTACCAAGCACTACAAGCGGCCACCTCTCGACACACTCAAGGCCTCCTCCCCTTCTCTCTCCCCCCCTCCCTCACAACCGTCCGCATCGACACCCCTGTGCCTCGGCTTACCTCTTCCCCGTCCTCGTCCGTGCCATTGGGCTCAGGCCTCACGCATGTCCAACATGTCGTTGCCGTTTCATCCTGTAAAGGAGGGGTGGGGAAGAGCACCGTTGCCGTCAACCTCGCCCTTGCGCTGGCCAGGCAAGGAAATAGGGTAGGCCTGCTCGATTTAGATATCTATGGACCCAGTCTACCGACGCTGCTGCATGTAGAAGGTGAGGTGGAGGGATGGAGGGAGGGAGGGTAGAGGTAGAGGCTTTGCCATACCATCCAGTACAAAAGGGCTCAGTCTCTTCCCCCCTTTTACTTCCTCCCTCCCTGCCTCCCTTCCTCCTTCACTTCCTCAGACAAGGCAATACGGCCCTCTTCTCGCAACCCAAAATTCATCCAGCCCCTTCTCTACCCTTCCTCCGCCTCGTCTTCCTCCCCTTCCTCGCCCTCCTTCCCCTTGCCCTTCCCCGTGAAGCACCTTTCGTTCGGACACGTCAAACCCTCCCCTTCCCTTCCTGGAGCGGGAGGAGGAGAAGCCGCCGTCCTCCGTGGCCCGTTAGCGAGCAAGGTTGTCAATCAATTGCTTCTCTGCACAGAATGGGGTGAATTAGACTTCCTCCTTCTTGACTTGCCCCCCGGGACAGGAGACGTGCAAATAACAGTGAATCAGAGCATGGGCGGGCGGGCGGGAGGGAGGGAGGGAGGATTGAGTGGTGCAGTGGTCGTAACGACGCCGCAGGAGCTGGCGGTGGTGGATGTTGTGAAGGGTGTGAGGATGATGGAAGGAATGAAGGTCCCGACCTTGGCATGCGTGGTAAATATGGCCTATTTTGTGTGTGGGTCTTGTCAGGAGAAGCACTACGTGTTTGGAGGAGGGGGAGGAGGTGGAGATGTGAAGGAGAGGATTAGGGGAGCAATGACCGTTGGGAAGGAGAAGGAGGGCGGGAGGGAGGAGGAGGGCGTCTTGTCGGAAGAGGCGTTTTTTGAATTGCCTCTGTCTCCGGCTGTATCGCGAGGGAACGACAGGGGGAGGCCCGTGATGATGATGGAGGAGGGGGAGATGGGAGGGGAGGAAGGCGGGAGAGAGGGAGGGCAGGCAGCAGTGCAAGGCGTGTACTTTAAGTTGGCGACCCGAGTGGCCGAGGAGATGTTCCGGCGATGGTACGACGGGAAAGTCGTGCCATTGGTGGAGTACAATGATAAGAATGATGTAATTGTCATGCGCATATTCAGTAAGGAGGCTGCCAGACAGATCCGGCTGCGGCCAGCTGACGTCCGTTGGTCGGATCCACGGACGGGGGAGGCATTGAAGGAGGGCGGGGAAGAAAAAGGCGCGAAGGTGACGCCAGTGACGTTTGAGAAGAAAGGGAATTATGGTGTGAGTGTGTTGTGGAGTGATGGGCACTATGCCTCCATATACACGTACGAGGCGTTGGAGAGGATGGCGGCGCGGATCGCGGCGGAGAAGGAGGAGGGAGAGAATCTAATCAAAATGAAGTGATTTTGATTAGAATGATGAAAATTTGATTACATGCAAGTGAATGAATTGAAAGACGTAGGATGGGAATATAAATGCTTGGTCGAGGAGGTGGATGAAGCAAATCAAATAAAGGAAGAAAAAATGATAAAGAAATGACCGAAAAATGTAAGAAAGGAAAGAAACATTCATCCTTCCACCAGCTCTTTCCTTTTCTCACTGCTTTTCCTTCAAACCCATCGGTGGGGCTTCGTGCATTTTGTTTTTATTCTTTCTCTTAATTGCTGCTGCTGCTGTGGCTGCTGTGGCTGCTGTTGCTTATGCCTTAAACCCTCTTCACAACCTGATACAAACGGACTGTCACACGTCTTTATCCCTCCCTCCCTTCCTCCCTCCCTCCCTCCTTCCCTCTCTCCCTTCTGCCTCCCTTTCTCGTACTTTTCATTTCATTATCAAACAAAACACTTATGATGCTTTTGGCCTCTTTCCCTTCCCGCCTCCCTCCTCCTCTGCTGCCCTCCCTCCCTCCCTCCCTCCCTCCCTTTCTCCCTCCTTGATTTTCTTGAGCAGTGGGCAGGGTTTGTAGAGGTCACTATTTTCCCTGTGTGGAACTGAGGGAGAGGAGACGGCAAACACGTCACACAGCTCCTTCCACTCGCCCATGGAGAGAGAGAGGACGGCCTGAGGGAGGGAGGGAAGGAGGGAAGGAGGGAGGGAGGGAGGATAAGTGTGGTCAAGGACAGGAGATGAGATGAACAAGAATGAGAGAGAGAGAGAGAGGAGAGAGAGAGAGAGAGACAGAGAGAGAGACAGAGAGAGACAGACAGACAGAGAGAGACAGAGAGAGTGATGACGGCCTAAGAAAGGGAGGGAGGGAGGGAGGGAGAGAAGAAGGGAGGGAGGTACCTGCGTCTTCTTGCGGACGTTTTGAGAAGCAGCTGCAGCACTGACGGGACGCACGACGGGTATACCATCCTGAGGGAGGGAGGAAGGGAGGGAGGGAGGGATGGATGGGAAGGACGCTGGAGAAATGGTGCAAGGGAAGGAGGGAGGGAGGGAGGGAGGGAGGGAGGGAAGGAGGGAGGGAGCATGCACCTACCGCATCCAACTGGATGGCGGTCTTGTCCTCTTTGGCCAGGAAAGAGACGTCGAATATATTCTCAACAGTCTAGAGGAGGGGGAGGATGGAAGAAGGAGGAAGGGAGGAGGGAAGAACGAGGTCCGAATCAATAAAATGACTACTCTTCCCGTGCATTGACTGTCTGCCCCTCCCTCCCTCCCTCCCTCCCTCCCTCCCTCCTCCCTTTTGACCTGGGTAAACGATAAAGGATCGAACAAGAAGTTGAAAATATCTACTTCCGTCGTCTGCTGGCTTCGTTCCGTCCTGTTTGTCTGAAAGGTCTTTCCCATTACATCCATCATTGCCTTGACCCGCGCGGCGCCTATGTCCTGAGGGAGGGAGGGAGCGAGCGAGCGAGGGAGGGGAAGGAGGAAGGGAAGGAGGGAGGATCAATGCGTGAGACGGTAAAATGGAAAGGAAGGGAGGGAGGAAGTGGCCTTTATGTAGCTCCATCGGTCTCGCGGCCTGCAGCCTGGAAGAACGAATTTGGAGAGGGAAGAAGGGAGGGAGGGAGGGAGGAAGGACTTCAGCAACACCCCGCCAAACAAACCTACCTCCGTCTCCTTCTCTGTCTGCTGTGTCACCTCCTCCGGCTGGACCTCCGGACCCTTCTCATCCGCATGCCTCATCCTATATTAGCAAGCAATAATATATGGCAATTAATATAAATTACCAGCAATTATTACAGGATTTAAATTAAATTACGAATGAATCGGCCCGCCTTCCTTCCTTCCCCTCTCGACTCCTTCCGTCCATCCCTTTGATGAACGATATGTAGAATCCCCCCTTCTCCACCACCCTCACCCCATCCCTCCCTCCCTCCCTCCCTCCCTCCCTCCCTCCCTCCCTCCCTCACTCCCTCCCTCCCTTCCTCACCTCTTCATCCGCTCCTTTCTGACGGGCACGGGCTTCTCCAGGGGCCCGAGCATGAAGTCTATTTCTGGAACATTCTTAAAACAAGCAGCGACCGAGGCCTGGAGAGAGGGAGGGAAGGGACAGGATGAGAGGGAGGGAGGGAGGGAGGGAGGGAGGGTGCTACCTACCCCGAGTTTAATCCAGTTTATTCCCCGCCCATCCCTCAATTCGGGATTCTCTCGTAAGCCATCCAGCACCGCCTGCCAGTCATAACTGTTGGTTCGAAAATTCAAAATTAATGAGTGCGATAGGGACGGTAATGGACATAACTTCCTCGACTCGATCCCTCCGTCCCTCCGTCCCCCCTCCCTCCCTACCGTCGGACAGTCGACGACAAGGACTCTGCTTGCTTCTTGGCGGCATTGGCCAGCTTGTTCACGTTCTCGGCGTCCAAGATAGCCTCGCGGGGATGGGCCACCTGCAGGAGGAGGAAGGAAGGGAGGAATGGAAGGAAGGGAGGGAAGAAGGGAGGGGAGTAGTAGAAGGGAAGTGAGCTTCAGGACCCGTCGACGTTTTGTACACAACTTTCCAGCACATTCCGTCGTAACAATCAAAGAAATTCCATCCCTACTCATCCTTATGCCTTCCATCCCTTCCCCTCCCTCCCTTACCATCTCTCCCAATTTCTCATTTCGGGTTATCCCCTCGTTTAAGGCCTTCTTCGTCGGGTCTGCCAAGTCCTTGGCATCTTCCAAGAGCGCGCTCCCCTCCGCGCGGAGTACTTGCCGGGCCTTGAATCTTTCTTCGGGATTTTTCGAGGCGATGAACTTCTGGAAGTTTTCCTGATCGGAGGGAGGAAAGGAGGGAAAGAGGGAGGGAAGGAAAGAGGGAAGGTGATAGGAAGGGAGGGAAGGAAGCAGGAGGGAGGTCAGCAATCGGTCCAAAGACGGAAAACGGAGTACGGCTCTGTCTTAACCGAAGTTTACCGTGTGCTGCACGCGTGAGAGCTGTAAGGAGAGACAACTTTGGGCGCACGGCGTAAAGGAGGGAGGAACAAGGGAGGGAGGGAGGGGGGGAGGCGAGGCGAAAGCTCACCTGCTCTTGGCGCTTCTGTGATTTGGTTCGCTTCTCGCAAGCCGCTGCTTGCGCCGCAGGCATTGTCCGGCTTCGTTGTGGTCGTTTTTTGTACCGGCTCCTATCGTAGAGGGTGGGGTTGGGGGAGTGGGATGGTGGAACGATTAGCCCCGAGTCTGGCGTGTCCGTGTCGCCGTCGGCGATGACCCCGCAGTGACGAATAGCATCACACCACGCCCTCATCCTCCTGAAACAAGCACGTGCAGAGGCGCCCAGACCATGTGTGGACACCGCCACCACGGCGATAAGGCGTTCGTTACCTTCTGGCCTTTTGTGGCATTTATGGGTTCAATACCTCTGGCGTACTCCAAGACCCTCTGTTGACCCTCCCGGTAGAAAAGCTCACTCCTATCCCCCGTAGTGAGGGCAAATTGCCCTCGAGCTAGCACACCCTAACACGACGACCGTGCGGTGCGGTATACATCACAACGATAACGTCGAGCACATTCCCCTTACCCTTGTCTTCCCACCACGCTTATTCCCCTCTCCCCCTCCCTGTCCACAAAGCCCGATAAACAGAGAGACCAGCAGTGCAACAGCACTTGTTCCGTCTAAATCAAGCCCAACCAGGCGACCGCTGGCAATCACACCAGGCCGCAACCATATTCTCCCTCTCCTCCTCCGTCGCCGTGCCAGAAGAGGAGGAAGCAGCACAGGAGCGGCACCAGCAACATCGGCAATTGCACCACGATCAGCAGCTCCAACAGCAGCAGCTCCAGCAGCAGCGGCAGCACGAGTTACGGCGAGAGATAGGTAGGCCTCCCGCTGCTGACATCACGCCCTCTGTACCTTCTACAATAACTGCAAGTACGGCCATAAACGGCGACAAGAGCAGCAGCAGCAGCACCACCACCCTCATGAGTAGCGCGAGCCCAGGTCGAGGAGGGGCACCTCGTCCTCTTCCTACCCCTCAAGATATAAGCATCCCTCCCATCTCTGCCCCATTTTCCCGCCTTTCCACCACCCGGCCTTCTCCCTCGCCAACTGGTCGTAGGGTGATGCACGCGGACGGAACCATGAGTGGTGGAGGAGGAGGGGGAGGGGCTGGAGGGGGAGGGGTGGGGTCAGGCGGAGGGCAACGGCGCAATGTCACCCCTCCCCGGAACCATCTCTCGATGAATTTAGCACCGGAGGATGACTCGGAAGGTAAAATGGGAGGGAAGGCGGGAGGGAGGGAGAAAGTGGCTTTGTAAGTGTCCTCCACCCGTTCTCACATGGAACGTATTGTACATTGCCTTGACTCGTCATCCGCCTTCCCTCCCTCCCTCCCTCCCTCCCTCCCTCCCTCCCTCCCTCCCTCGAAAGCCGCAGAGCGTGACATGCTCCATTCGGAAACGGACATGGAAGGCGAGCTCCTGGGACAACTGCAGGAACTACACCGACAGCTGGCGGAGGTGAGGGCGGGAGGAAGGGAGGGGGGAGGGGAGGAGGGCATAGCACTCTCTCGTGAGGCTCCTCGAGACCAAACTGAAATGGGAAAAGAGGAGCAGAAGTGGGATTGCCGATAATCGCCTCTATTCATCCCTCCCTCACTCCCTCCCTTCCTCCAGCTCCGGCAGCAGTCTAACCGGGAGGAACGGGAACGTCAGCTGTTCGATACCTCGAGCAAGCTGATTGTTTGTGCCACAACCAAGCCTGTGCGTCTTGTCAAAGCCAAGGAAGGAGACGCACAGTGGATCTACGAGGAGGTGAGGGAGAGAAGGAGGGAGGGAAGGAGGGAGGGAGGGAGACAGAGGTTGTTTATGGCTCCCTCTTTCCCTCCCTGACTTGCCCCCCCCCCCCCTCACACACTCCCACACACACAAGTATGACAAACGCCCACTCACTCACTAACCAACCTCACCCAATAACAGTACAAGGGCCGCTTCCGCTCCGCCATCGACTCACTCGCTGGCACTAACCGGCAAGTCGCCTTCCCTCCCTCTCTTCCTCCCTCCCTCCCTCCCGTCCTCCTCTCAACCCTCCCTCCCTCCCTCCCTCCCTCCCTCCCGTCCCGCAGTGTCCGCTGGGTCTCGTGGCCAGGGACGACCGTGGATCTGGGGAGTCAGGAATCCGTTAGGCGTCGGTTGGACTCCGAGTTCGCCTGCACGCCCGTCTTCCTCAGCCACGAGGTCGCCAATGCCTACTACCACAAGGTACGCCTTCCCTCCCTCCCTCCCTCCCTCCCTCCCTCCCTCCCCCCCTCCTTTTCTTCACGCACTGTTTTGCCTCTGAAGCAGGCCATTTTCCCCCTCTCTCCTTCCCTTCATCCCTTCCTCCAGCATTCCACTTCCCCCCGCCCCCCTGGGCTGCTCTTGTGCAGTTGCTACTACTTACACGTCTCTCCCTTCCTCCCTCCCTCCCTCCCTCCCTCCCTCCCTCCCATCCAGTTCTGCCATGGGGTCCTGTGGCCCCTCTTCCATTGCATTAATACCAACTTCTTCAACGAGGGCCTCCTGGAGTCATTCATGGAACAATACGATGCCTACGTGCACGCCAACCAGTGCTACCTCGAGGTACCTCCCTTCCCATCACTACCTCCCTCCCTGTTCAACGCGCCGCGCGAATGTCATCATGTCATCATTAGCTTCTCCCTCCCTCCATATCGTCACCCTACCTCCCTCCCTCCCTCCCTCCCTCCCTCTCCAGGTGGTGGCCGACACGTACGAACCGGGAGACCTCGTCCTCGTCCTCGACTACGAGCTCATGCTCCTGCCCATGCTCCTTCGAAAACGGTTTCCAGACGTTGTGTGCGGTTTCTTCCTCCATTGTCCCTTTCCCTCTTCGGAGTTTTATCGGATGTTGCCCGTCCGTCAGACCCTGCTGCAGGTACGTGTGTTGGCACGTAAACATAGGTGTGTACACCAACCAGCCTCCTCGCGCGCATGCCTTCATCAATTCACGCACACACTGGAAGGGGAGGATGAAATTGGAGGGAGGGAGGGAGGGAGGGAGGGAAGGAGGGATGCGGGGCAAGCTAGTGGGCAGCCGTGTGGATGCATGCCACCTTTACCCACCCCTCTCTCCCTCCCTCCCTCCCTTTTTTTGGGGAAGGCTTTCTGGGCGCGGATTAAAACAAACACTTCGACTACGTCCTTCATTTCCTCGCCTCTCTTACTCCCTCCCTCCCTCCCTCCCTCCCTCCCTTCCTCCCTCCCTCCCTCAGGGCATCCTGGGCGCGGACTTGGTCTCCTTCAATCACTTCGACTACGTCCGTCATTTCCTCACTTCCTGCACTCGCATCCTGGGCCTGGAGTCCTTCCCCTCCCGCGTCGAGCATAATGGACGGTACGCCCCTCCCTCCCTCCCTCCCTCCCTCCCTCTTTCAATCGCCCTCTTTCTCCCCTGTCCTCTTGTGTTTGCCTCATCGAGCTCGTCCGACTTGCGCACTGGCAAACCCCCCCTCCCACCTTCCCTCCCCGCCTCCCTCCCTCCCTCCCTAGCCTTGTCTCCCTCGCCATCTGCCCTGCTGGGATTCAACCGGAGGACTACGAGCTCACGCCGGAGGTGCATCGGCACATGGAGACGCTGTCGACGCGCTATGCCGGCATGAAGGTGGGGAGGGAGGGAGGGAGGGAGGGAGGGAGGGAGGGAGGGCAAGCACCGATACCCTTTCAACGCTCATCCCCCTCCCCTCCCCTCCCCTTCCCTTCCCTTCCCTTCCCTCCTCCTCAACTCTATCCATGCCCATGCCCAGGTGATCGTCTCTGTGGACCGTCTGGACGTCTCTAAAGGTAAGGAAGGGAAGATTACATCTGAAAGGGAGAAGGAAGAGAATCAGTCCCTTCCCCTCCCTCCCTCCTTTCAGGCCTCCCCTCGAAGCAGATTGCTTTCGAGTCCTCACCAACCTCCCTCCCTCCCTCCCTCCCTCCCTCCCTCCAGGCCTCCCCCAGAAGCTGATTGCCTTCGAGTCTCTCCTGGAAAACTACCCGGAGTGGAGGGGGCAAGTTATAATGTTCGTCATCCTTCGCGATCGCACACGCGGCTTCATCGGTACGCCCCTCTTTCCCTCCCTCGTGGTGTTGCCATCGACATTTGCACGGGCTTGCTCTGACACCCATCCCCCTTTGCTCCCTCCCTCCCTCCCTTAGAGGACCGCTCCCTCGGCCGTACTGTGGATGGGCTAGTGGGTCGTGTGAACGGTCGGTACGGCCATACAGATTATTGCCCTGTGAAGTACGTCAAGGGCGACTTGACGGTGAGGAAGGGAGGGAGGAAAGGAGGGAGGAAGGGAGGGAGCGGTTTCATTTCATCAGACTCGGTGAACTTGACATAAACAGCGAGATCTCACCACTCCCATCCACCCTCCCTCCTTCCCGCCTTCCCTCCCTCCCTTCCTCCATCCTTGCCCCCAGAACGAGGAAGTTATTGCCTTGAACGCGCTGGCGGATGTGAAGCTCGTCACCTCCATTCGCGAAGGTATCAATCTGGGAGCCATGGAATTCATTGCCTGCCAGCAACAGACCCGCCACGGGTAAGCCTCCTCCCTTCCCCCCTTCCTCCCTCCCTCCCTCCCTCCATTCCTTCCTTCCTCCCTCCTCAAAACCTCCCTTCGGAAAGGCGTTTATCTGAGTGCCATGCTGCCGGTGCACTTCCTCCCTCCCTCCCTTCTTCCCACCCTCCAGTCCTCCCTCCCTCCCTCGATTGTGTCCCTTTATGCATCCTTTCACTCAATCCTCTCCCTTCCCTCCCTCCCTCCCTCCCTCCCTCCCTCTCGCCCTCCCTCAGTGTTCTCATCTACTCCGAATTCGCCGGCTGTTCCACGGACTTCAAGGGGGCTTTAATCATCAATCCATATGACGCGGATAAGGTCGCGGAAAGCGTCCACGTTGCACTCACCATGAGCAGCACCACCAAACAGGTGAGTGCCTTCCCGCCCTCCCTCCCTCCCTCCCTCCCTCCCTCCTTCCTTCCCTCCCTCTCTCTTCAGATCCGAAACCAACGGCTGTCTCGCTACATTAACACCTACACGAGCGCTTCACATCATCCCCTCCCTCCCTCCCTCCCTCCCTCCCTCCCCAGATCCGAAACCACCAGCTGTCTCGCTACGTTAACACCTACACGAGCGCCTTGTGGGCTCGACGGATGATCTCCTCCTTGCAGCAAGTAAGGAGGGAGGGAGGGAGGGAGGGAGGGAGGGAGGGAGGGAGGGAGGGAGAAT